>Ga0182027_10000217_pt1 | contig 96240 bp, 89 predicted proteins | sample 712E1DmetaG_FD_121300 | JGI IMG/M metagenome (GOLD analysis project Ga0182027, IMG submission 121300) | Permafrost microbial communities from Stordalen Mire, Sweden - 712E1D metaG (Illumina Assembly) | ecosystem: Environmental > Terrestrial > Soil > Wetlands > Permafrost | place: Sweden... | reverse complement strand
CGCCGATTTCAGAATTCTCTGAAAAGAGCGGGCTCTATAGGAGACCAGTGGGCGGAACAGGACTCGAACCTGCGACCTCTTCTGTGTAAGAGAAGCGCTCTAACCAACTGAGCTATCTGCCCGTGAAAGCATTCTTATAAAAAGACTGCCTGAGATAATCGACCCCAAAGTTGACTTTTTCACTATCAAAGATGTGCAATTATTAAGATTTCCAAAGACTATTCTAAATCATTTTAGCTTGCTTGTAAATCCAACCGCTGCTAATGAATTCAAGGACATCGCTCATGGGAAAAAGTGTAGAATTGGCTCATAATAATAAGGGAGAATTAGGATGTCCAATATTACATTTTTTTGCAACTTATCAACCCATTTTGACTGCTGCTACAAATCTCGCAACTATAACCGCAGTTATTTTTGCAGGGATTGGGTTATTTTTTTGGCGAAGACAACTAAAGATAACGACAGACAACAATTTAGCAAAAAGTTTACTGAAAAGTGTCTATATATTAAGGGATGCAGTAAAACGTGTTAGGGAAAAACCGAAACTTGATGAGAAACAATGGGCGATAGAGCAGAAAACACAGGATAATGGACCTTCTTTTCCTGATTATGGGAGCAATAGCTTTCCTGCGGTTAATTAAATTAGGTGGAAGGAGGTCGATGAAGCCGCACATAATCTTGAAGTCGAAACAACTGAAGCTCATTGGGGAAAAGATGTAAGAGACACTATCTTGTCGATGAACAAGCATGTATCTGCGCTACGATCGTTATATGAAATGTATGAAAGTTATATGTTTTATCCAGAACTGAATTCTTTTTTCGGCGAGTATCTTGACACCAAGAAAGCTCTTTTCCGCGCTGATCTTGAAAGCAATGATATATTCATTCGCGAACAAACAGCTGATATAGCGCGAATAGAAAAACTCATTCAACCTAAACTTATTAGTCCACCTGTGAAAACTCAGAGAAGCATTTTCGGCTTGGGAAGCAAGTTGAAAAAAATAGTGGATTTACCCTGATTTACTCGCTTCCATAATCAGACGATAATTGCTCGATGAAATGCAAAATAAGTGATGTTTAGAAGTGCTTCACTTTCTTCCAAAGTGTTCAATTTCTATCTTCTTGTAATCACTTTTTTCGTCCACATCCAGCAAACGGGTATATTTATTGATTTGGAGTGCCTGAGGATCTTCCTGAGGGCTTCACTTGATCCACCGCGCCAGGGAAGTGAAACCCAAATTTAAAAAGGCCGCCTGATTTGTAGTCTTTCACTTTATGGTTATCTCATTTTTCTTCGATTGAGAATTCGGAACTTGACGCCTTCAGCGTCGAGTCTGAGGCAAGTCTCGCACTTATTTCCTTTTATCCCCAAATTTTTGTCCCTTGGCAAGATTTTTTTCCCTTCAGGGCATAACTCATTGTCATGCCAGAATGGAGAACGTTCGTAATCCACTTCATTATTTGTGTAAAAAGGGGGCACTATATTTGTCATCCGGTTTTCTTTCTTTGCAATGGAGGTTAATCAACCCTAACTGATAATTTAATATCAATTAAAAGGTCATTATTAAAAAACAATCACTTTTTTATTATACAGAGTTAAGTTGAGATGAGAAATGGAATGGGGAAAGTCATTAAATGGATGGCGAGAAAAAAAACTTCCAACCGATTGGAAGTTTTCTGCTTGTGAAGCTTGGATCAAGATCGATGACTTAATTCTTCCCCTGGATCCAGGCATCGGTGGCGCGTTCCCAGGAAACGATTTCAGCAAGCTTGAACCAGATGGCGATTTCTACGTTGGCATTTTCCACCGAATCCGATGCATGGGTCAGGTTGCGGCCCACTTCGAGGGCAAAATCGTGGCGGATCGTGCCAGGCGCAGCCTCCGTGGGGCGGGTGGCGCCTATGGTTTGGCGCACAGCAGCCACCGCTTGCGGTCCTTCCCAGACCATGGCCATCAAAGGAGAACTGGTGATGTAGCTGATCAGGCCGGCATAGAAGGGTTTACCCTCATGCACCGCATAATGTTTTTTTGCTAGCGCTTCGTCGACCAGGAAAAATTTGGCAGCAACAAGTTTAAGGCCGCGATTTTCAAGCCGCCTGATGATTTCACCGGTGAGACCTCGCTGTACACCGTCCGGTTTGATTAATACCAATGTTTGTTCCACTGTGTGCTCCAATTTGCTAGAGTTTTAGAATCAGCTCTTCTGCTTTGTTATACGAATCGAGGGCCTCTGTGAAATTGTCGACTCTGGCGTAGGCGTCACCCAAAAGCTGCCAGACGAGATAATTTTTTGAATGGGATCGGGTAAGCTGAACGAGTTGCTCGATCGACTGCTCGATGTTTACTTTAGAATTGATATTTTCGGTGAGTTCTTTCAATGTACTTGTGATAATGCTTTTATGAGAAGTGCGCGCAGGTGCCGGGATCGTGACATCTGAGGAAATCTCGGGTTCTTCAACCTTGGGTTCATTAACCTCTGGTTCTTTAACTTCAGATTCTTTAACCTCGGGTTCTTTGACTTCGACCGCTTCGGTTTCAGGTTCCACTGGTTGTGAGCTAACCGGTTCTTCTGCGGTGGCGGCGGGTTCAACTGAGTCCTCATCCACGGTTTGCCCCGCCCTTTTCAGTACAGAAGGCTCAGCAACCGTTGCCTCATCGCTTGTTTTTTCGGTTTCAAGACCGGTGAGTTCTTCCAAACGATCCAGAGGCAAATTATCATCCAGCGCGGCATTGTCACCTGAAGTGATCGGTTCAATGGCCTCAGGTTCAGCGTTTTTGGCAAGCACGGATTCTTCTTCAGGTTTCAGGTCTCTCAGCCAGGAAAGAAGATCATCTCCGGATTTTTCGGAGACCGACGCTGAACTGCTCTCTGCTTCTGGTCGCGGTTCGATTGCTTGCGATGTTTGATCCGATTCTTGATTCTCTGCAGCGATTTGTTCAATGGGTTCACTTTCAGTTTTGGCAGACGTCTCATTTAATACCGAACGCACCCAATCTGGAATGTCAGTATTGGCATTCTCTTGCGGTTTTTCTTCCTCGACTGGTTCTTCGATCAGTGAGGATTTCCAACCATCCGGTAAGGCAGGGGAGTTGGGAGCCAGGGTCTTTTCCGATTCACCAGAATCTGACGTAGCTGGAGCCAGGTTATGGGTGTTGGGACTTGCTTCATTCAGGATAGCTTTTTTACGTCGTAACGGCTCTGATGAATTTAAGTCCGATGTATGCGGACCAAGGGATTTGGTGAATGGTTTCCTTTCGGTTTTTACGTTGGTAGGTATTGGAAGGTCGGTTTCCTCAATAGTCTTCATCCATTCAGGAAAATCGTCCTTTGTTTCTGGTTCCGAGGTCGCTTCTATCTCGAAGTTTTTCAGCCAGTCCGGCAGGTCGTCATTATTTTCTGGAGGTTGAGGTCCCGTAGGCTGCGTTGAAACGGGTGCAGCGGCGTTATTTTCTGCGGATGGTTCCGATGCGGGTTCCGAATCTACGGTAAAAGCAGTTTTGGGTTCTGGGGTACTAACCGGTGCTTCTGGAGACAGTGAACGCAGCCAATCCGGAACATCTGCAGATTCGGTAACTTCGGATCCGGTCTGATCCGAAACGATACTCTGTTCTGCTTCTGCGGAACCGGCTGGCTCATTGGTTGGTGCCCACCCCGCGTTACGCATCCAATCGGGGAGTTGATCGTCAGCGCTTGTTTGATCATTCGTTGGAGTTTCAGCAGGGCTTTGAACCTGTGCGGAAGGTTGATTTTCAGGCTGAGGCTCTCGAAAAACGGACGAATTGTCGGTAGGAACCTTATTGGTTCCTTTATTGGCTTGAGGGAGCCAGTCCAGTGTATCGATGCTGGATGGTTCTTCCCATTTAGTGGCAATGGCCTGCACCCAATCAGGGCTCTCATTTGCCGATGAAGGTGCTGCTTCATCGAGTGAATCAAGCATTACCTGTTCCTCCGGCACTTCAGCCTCGGTCAGGTATTTCTCACCGACAAATGCTTCGTAGGGATTTAGGGCTTTCAATCGGTCCAAATAAATGGGTGTTTTCTCGGATTTACTTGAGGAAGGTAATAAGGTGACGAAGATTTTATTGATCTCGTAGCAATAGGGGAGTTCGAGAATGAGTTGATTGCACAAATTAAGAGATTCGGTTGAGTCGCCGAGAAGGAAATTCATCTTCGCCAGCAGTACCCGCAGGTCGAGCCTCTTGGGGTCCTCGGCGAGTGCTGATTTGATCTCTGCGATTGCCTGTGGATATAATTCGCCACGGGCGTACATCCGTACCAGAGCTCCGCGAGTGAGGCGAATTTTAGCCGGATGGGTTCCGTCACGTGCACCAAAAAGTCGTTTCAATTCTTCTTGAATGGCAATATTGGAGGGTTGGCTATCGAATGCCAACTCCATGTGCCAGATGGCTGCATCCAGATTGCCTTCACTTTCTCTGACGATGCTCATGCCGACGTGTGCAATAAAGTCGTCTGGATATACCGCTAATACCCTTTTAAATACATCCGCGCAGTTGGGATATTGTTTTCCTTCAAGGAATGATTTTCCCAAAATTCGATATGTCGAAATACATTTAGGGAATATTTTCAAAATATGTCTGCAATGATCAACAGCTTTTTGCAGGCGATTTTGTTCGATCATTTCTTCAATTTGTTTTTCGTAAGCGCGTAAAGATATTTTAGGCATATTCAATAACTCCTGCTATGAGTATGCAACAAAATTTCTGTTAATGCAAGTGAAAAAATACGGCGTGATTATAATCATGCCGTATTCAAACCTACTATTCTCCCAGGTAATCACGCAACTTCCGACGAATGGAGGGGTGACGTAATCGACTGAGAGCTTGAGCCTCTATTTGCCGGACACGTTCTCGGGTAACGCCCATTTTTCGGCCAACTTCTTCGAGTGTGTAGGCTTGCCCGTCGAGCAAACCATAGCGTAATTGCAAAATACGCACTTCTCTTGGCGGTAGACCGTTCAATACTTCTTCCAAGTGCTCACGGAGCAGGTTATACGTCGCCGATTCATCCGGTGGAGGAGCTTCCTCGTCTTCGATGAAATCACCCAGAACAGAATCTTCTTCATCGTCGGTAGGTGTTTCCAATGAAAGCGGCCGCCTGGCGACCTGGATCATATTCTCTACTTTTTTGGGTGGCACATCCAAAGAAATGGCCAATTCATCCACGGTTGGTTCGCGACCAAGCCGTTGCGTGAGTTGATGTTGAATTCGCAGTAATTTATTGATCTGGTCGCCCATGTGCACAGGTACGCGGATGGTTCTCCCCTGATCGGCGATAGCGCGAGTAACAGCCTGACGAATCCACCAGGTAGCATAGGTGCTGAACTTATGGCCTCTGCGGTAATCGAATTTCTTCGTGGCCCGGATGAGGCCTATGTTACCTTCCTGAATTAGATCAAGGAAAGGCACGCCGCGTCCCATATATTTTTTGGCAACACTGATGACCAGGCGAGAGTTAGCGGTGATCAGATGTTCGCGTGCAGACCAGCCGTCTTCGATCAATTTGCGTAATTCGAGCCTGCGGCGGGTGCTGACGTTCCCGCGGGCCAATTCTTCGCGTGCCATACGACCGCGTTCGATCCTTTGCGCCAATTCGACTTCTTCTTCAGCGGTGAGAAGTGGAACTCGGCTCACTTCCTTTAAGTAGAGGCCGATCGTATCATCCGTATCGATGTTTTCGAGATCATCAATTGAGACTGCGCGGGAATCTAAAGATTCTTCATCTTCGGTTACGGTAAGGTCTTCTTCAGTCGGTTCACCATGGATCGTTTCATCCTCGACATAAGCAATCCCTGCGCTCATCAATGCAGCGAAGGTCTCTTCGAGTTGTTCGACATCTTGCTCAGCTTCAGGGAAAAAATGAAGAATATCATCAATAGTCACGTAGGATTTTTGACGACCCAGTTCAATTAGTCTGGCAATGGCAGGATATTCTTCATCTTCATCATCAACGATATTAATAATTGGAGTTTCCATTTTATTACGGGTTACCTTCCTCTTACGCAAATATCGTTTATCGACTACTTGTTAGATTGAGCATACACAAAAAAGATTAGAAATTCAATAGACTTAAATTAGAATGTCTTAAACTAATTCAGTGGTAATTAATGAGCGGAAAACTTTTCCGCTCATTAATAATTCCATTCAAAAAGTTTCCTTTTTTTACGCGAATAACACTATACAACAATTCGAATACAAAAGTCAATGACCTGACAATTTTCTAATGTTGAATTAACAAACCTCTTTATTTCTTCAAAAGTCAACCTGCGGAAAAACAAACCGGTGGTAAAATTTCATGTGATTTTTTTAATTTCGGCTGGTTGTTCTCATTTTAGTTTTCTTGGAGGGTAGTATGCAAATAGATCTTTTAGGAATGGGCACCAGGCATGGCTTAAGCAACTTTGAACAAATTGCCATCGTCTCAGTCCTGGTTGTGGCTTTAATCAGCCTCATCTATGCCTGGTTGCTCCGGGGCACTGTCCTTAAAAAGGACAAAGGCACCAAAAAAATGCAGGAGGTTTGGGATGCGATTCGCGTGGGGGCTAATAGTTACCTATCGCGCCAGTTGAAGACCATCTTACCTGCAGTTGGAATTCTTTTTGTAGCGCTTTTCTTATCAGTCTACGTTGTCAAACCCAGTACTGAAGCTCTTGAAGAATTCCCCCAAAATACGCAATTGGTCATCTCATTGGGACGTTCCATCGCATTTGTTTTAGGAGCGTTCTTTTCATTGATAGTTGGCCAATTGGGTATGCGGATGGCGATCCAGGCAAATGTTCGTTCTGCTTCGGCTGCCAGACGTTCATTCAACGAAGCTCTATCCATTGCTTATTATGCCGGAACCATTACCGGTATGCTGACTGATGGGTTGGGTTTACTGGGTGGTACGGTCATCTTTATCATATTTGGTAAAGCAGCCCCGGATGCCTTGTTAGGCTTTGGTTTTGGCGGTACGTTACTGGCATTGTTCATGCGTGTCGGTGGTGGTATTTACACCAAAGCTGCCGATGTAGGTGCAGACCTGGTCGGTAAAGTCGAAAAAGATATTCCTGAAGATGATCCTCGTAATGCTGCAGTGATCGCTGATCTGGTCGGCGATAATGTGGGCGATTGCGCAGGCATGGCAGCAGATATCTTTGAGAGCTATGAGACCACCATCGTTTCTGCCTTGATTCTTGGGCTGGCTCTTTATTCAAAGAATGGCAGCCTAACATGGATCGTTTACCCGTTGATCATCCGAGGTATTGGCGTCATCAGCTCGATACTGGGAACCTTTACGGTTCCAATCTGGGAACATTTCCCGCTGAAATTCCTGCGCTCTCATGATGCGGAAGGTTCAATGTTCCGCTCGTACGAAGTTTCAAGCATTTTTACAATCGGAATGTCATTTATTGTTGCTACTCAATATGCTCATAACTGGAGATTGGCAGCATTAACTACGATCGGTGTTGTTTTGGCGGTTGCCTTTAATCCTTTGACCTCGGCTTTCACCTCTACAAAGAGTTCGGCGGTAAAGGAAGTGGTGGATTCGACCAAAACAGGCGCAGCAACGACCATCCTTTCAGGTTTGTCTCTGGGTATGGAATCCAGCGTATATGCTTTGATCGCGATTGTCCTCGCCTTCCTTGGTGCATTACTGATCTACGGTGGTCCTGATCCGTTGGGTGCTCTATCTTCTGGTCAATTGATCTATGTATTGTATGGTGTAGCTCTGGTTGGTATCGGAATGCTCAGTCACACCGGTAACAATGTCGCCATGGACTCCTTCGGACCAATTTCAGATAATGCCAACGGCATTGGTGAAATGGCCTGGCATGATATGGAAGACGAAGAGACTAAAAAAGCTCGCCAGATTATGGCTGACCTGGATGCAGTCGGTAATACCACCAAAGCCATTACCAAGGGTGTCGCCATTGCTTCGGCAGTGATTGCGGCCGTGAGTTTGTTCTCCTCCTATATTACTGATGTAGGCGCCGTTCAAGCAAACTTAAAATTGCCGGTTCTTTCTGGGATTAATGTTGCTGATACACGTGTCTTCATCGGTTTCCTGTTAGGCGGCGCTTTACCCTGGTTGTTCAGTTCATTGTCGATCCGGGCTGTCAGTCGCGCTGCAGGCAAGATTGTCGAAGAGGTGCGTCGTCAATTCCGTATCCCTGGCATCATGGAAGGCACAGTTAAACCGGATTACGCTGAAGTAGTGGGTATTTCCACGCAATCGGCTCAAAAAGAGTTGATTCCTCTGGCGACGATTGCAATACTCACCCCACTCTTCATTGGCCTTTCCCTCAATGTCGAAGCATTGGGTGGTTTCCTGGCTGGTGTGATCGTGAGCGGTCAGTTACTGGCAGTCTTTATGGCCAATGCGGGTGGTGCTTGGGATAATGCCAAGAAGATGGTGGAAGATGAACCCCGTAATTTGGCTGCAAATACCGGCAAAGGTTCAGAGCGTCACAAAGCAGCTGTAGTCGGTGACACAGTCGGCGATCCGCTGAAAGACACTGCTGGCCCGGCATTGAACCCGATGATCAAAGTGGTGAACTTGATCAGCCTCCTGGCTGCCCCTGTGATTGTGAGTTATCAGAGTGCAACTCTGGTGCGCGTGATTGTCGCGGTAGTTCTATTGGCTGCCATTATCTGGGCTATTTCTGTAAGTAAGAAACCTGCCAAGATTGGCTAGTACTGTGTCAAAAATGTAAATATAGTTTTCCAAAGACGGTTTTCTATTCCACGCCGTCTTTGGGAACAACTTCAGAAATAGGTTTGACACAGCACTAGTCTGTAATAACATGAAATGAAAACCAGAGCATCCGATAAAATGGATGCTCTGGTTTATTTAAAAGCTTCGATCGTGTCGGCCAGATCTTGTGGTATCTCTGCACTAAAAGTCAATAATTTTTGGCTGATGGGGTGGCGAATGATGATTTTTTGTGCATGCAAAGCGACTCGTTTCAAAGGCAGGTTGAGGGAATAATCCTGGGATTGTTTGGAATAATATACCGGATCGCAGAGTATCGGAAATCCTGCAAAAAGCAAGTGAGCTCGTATTTGATGAGTATAGCCGGTGTGCGGCATGGCAATGAGCGATGACGTGGCTGAAAAATGATCTAGCAAAGAGAAATCGGTGGACGCTGGTTTCCCGGTGGAAGTATCAATGACCGTACGATGCTGATGACCGATATTTATTTTCAACGCTGAGTTTATTATCAAAGTCGAGGGAAAATTACCAAAAACTAGACAAAAATATTGTTTCTGAACTTCACGATTAGAGAATTGATCGTTGAGATATTTGTGCGCTTTGGCTGACCGTGCAAGAATTAAAATACCACTGGTATCTTTATCCAGCCGGTGTACCATCCAGAGTTTTCCAAATTCGGGCTCGAGCAAAGTTTGAATATGGGGTAGAGACCGGTCGTAACCATCCGCTATGCTCAATAATCCCGAAGGTTTATTAATGACCAGTAAAGCTTCGTCTTCAAAAATGATTTCGATCATTTAAATACATCAAGCATACTTTTTGGTATGCTCGATATCATGGCCTAGTCTTTAGGAAATTCCGTGAAGAAGGAGACGGCGACCACACCGGGTCCGGCATGGACGATGATGGCAGGAGGTAATTTGGTAATGCGAACTGTATCTATATTGATAAAATCTGCAAACCCTGCCCGGAGTTTTATGGCATCCTCCATCGCATCAGCCTGGAATACGGTCAATTGCGAGGAAGTATTGTGAGGACATTGGGTTGTCACAAGTTCGGCCATCCTTGCCATGGCTCGATTCTTGGTTCGTTGTGTTTCGAATGGGCTGACCTGACCATCTTTGAAAGCCAAAATCGGTTTTACCTGTAAGATACTCCCCAATAAAGCCTGTGCAGAACCAATTCTTCCACCTTTTTGCAAATATTCCAGCGTATTGACATAAAAATAGATGATATTGTGTTTTTTGGCAAAATTAATTCGGTCGATGATCGTCTGGGCATCGATCCCGGTATCAGCCCATTGTTTTGCTTTTGTTACCAGAGTACCCAGAGCCGGGCCGATAGTATATGCATCGATGACGCGAATATCCGCATCAGGGAAATCCTGAGCAGCAACCGTAGCACTGCGATACGTTCCGCTGACATTTACAGAAGGGCAGATCACGATGGCAGTATCTTTGTCTTTACTGATTTGCTCAAAAATGGGGGTATACAATGCTGGAGGAGGGGCAGCCGTTTTGGGCAGCGTCGGTGAGGTTTTTAATTTACTAAGGAATTCATCGGTCGTGATCTCATTATCATCCCGGTAACTTTTATCTCCGAAGATGATAATTTGCGGTATTAATACGATTCCTAAACCTTGGGCTTCTTCTGGTTCAATGACTGAGGTGGTATCGGCAATAATCTTTATCATAATTAATTCCTTTTTCTATTGAATGAAAAATGAATATATAAATTATACGATTGTATTAAGAAGATCATGAGATGATGGGATCCCTGCTAAGGTAATCGCGTTTTGGACTGCGTTGACGATGGCTCGCGAGACGACCTCGACAGCGAAAGTTCCGATAATATTGACGTCTACGTGAGCGATACCGGTCGAAATGGCGAAAAGTGTATCCCCATCGAAAAGGGTGTGCGCGGGGCGAATTGCCAATGGTAATCCGTCTTGAGCCATTTGGGCTAGGAAATTTGTTTCTTCGCGGTCTAGCCGGGCGTTCGTGGCCACGACTCCGATCACCGTATTGTGAGATGAGGCGAAAGAAACGACGGTTTTTCCGATGGTCGTTTTAAGAAATGATTTGGTGTTAGCAAAGATTGGCTCATCTCCCATGTTTATCAAGCCTTTATGGATCGAACGGGTTCCGGCAATGATTTTCCCGGTTTCGGGATCGTAGACGTCGCCGAAAGGATTTACTGCGATTAAAGCGCCTATCACGACTCCGCCGCCGATTTCGAGGCTGGCTGAGCCGATGCCCGATTTGGTCGATTGTTTGGGGCCAAGCGCATTTCCTGCAGTAGCCCCGGTTCCAGCACCGACGCATCCCTGGGGGACTGGACGCTCTGAAGCGTTGAGGCAGGCTTGATATCCCATATAGGCATCAGGTCGAACAGATGCTTTTCCTATTGCGAGATCAAATAAAATGGCTGCGGGGACGACCGGCACCCGGGCAACTCCGGTATCAAACCCAAGGCCTTTTTCTTCCAGGTATTTCATAACACCGGTAGCTGCGTCCAATCCAAAAGCGGAACCACCAGCCAGCAGGATAGCCTGGATTTTGTTTACCAGATGAAGGGGACGGATGGCATCAGTTTCTCGAGTTCCAGGAGCACCTCCACGCTGGTCTACACCCGCTACACCGCCTTTTTCACAGATCACGACCGTACAACCGGTAACTGCTTCCAAATCTTGAGCGTGACCGACTTTTATACCAGGAACATCAGTGATCGTCCCGTTCATTTTCATGGTTTCTCCAAAATGTTAACGATAAATCGGTTTCTGGCAGTTCGGGCAAATTGATTCATTTGTCGTGATGACGAAGCCGCAATTTGGACAGGTATGCGGTTGGATCCCTCCCAGGGGAGCACCGCAAGCAATACAGCTTGACTGACCCGGTGGGTTCGGCGTCTGGCAGTATTCGCATACATATTTTCTTAACCGGTCGGAAAGTTGAAATCCTGAACCGATGGACCGCGCCGTTTCATCGATTAATTGCCAGACTTCGTCTGATAATTGCAAATTTTCAATATCTTGGGCGATGCCATCCAGCCGATTGATCAATGATACCGGATTTCGAAGAGCATTAAGTGCGGAAATCCCCAGATCAGCAGCAACTCCCAGCCATGCCTGTTGTCCGATCTGGACAGAAACGCCATCTTCGACATTTTGCATGGTGATACTCAATGCGGTCTTCCCGCCAGAGAAGGTATTTGGAGAACTTGCAATTTGCACAGCGATGAAGTTCCCTTCGCCGACTTGTTGCACTTGCATGGATCCATGGTTAAAATGCGCGATAATGGCTTTTGCTAGGTCCGCGTTACTGAAACTTCCATGATAAATTCGTTGGTCCATAATTGAATTATAATCAGGTCTGCTATTCTATAGGTTTGGAGAAAAAATGAAATTTAAGAAACTTCGGTGGCTCACTTTATTTCTGGTTTTACTTGGTCTGGCCACCTTATTATATACGATTAATCCCCCCCAAGAGGTGCAAGCTCAACAACCGACAGGTTCGATTCCGACAGTCACCGGTACCCCAACCGGACCCGTTGCTTTGGCCAATACTGGTCAAACGCAAAACATAAATGTCCACGATTACCCAGCGACGATGGGAAATCAAATTGGGGTGATATTACCCGGTCAAGCCGTTTATGTAAAAGGGAAGACCATTGCTGGAGATTGGCTGCTGATCGATTATCCGGGTGTCCCGGGAGGCCAGGGTTGGGTTTGGGCGTTATATTTTACGGTGACCGGGGGGGAGGTTCCGGTGGTCGAACCACCAGTGACCCCGACACCAAAAGTAAGCCCGACAATTAATCCAACGCTGGCTGCTCAATTTGTGATCACACCACATTCTACCAGTTTGCCGACATTCACTCCACCTCCCGCTTTGAATATTCCCACCTACTCGACTGGAGCAGCCAGTTCCGGGAATATTCCCATTGGCTTGGTGATTATCTTGCTTCTTGGAGCAGGGGTGATCATTGCACTCATCTCATTTATTCAATCCAGATAAGCTCTAAAATTTACATCGATAAAAAACGTGGAGGTGATCATGAGTAATACTTACGAAAGCCGGGAGAGTTCTTCCCCTATCATCACCAGAGCCGTGGCAGCCGGATTGGAAGGTAAATATTCTCATGCATACGAGTTTGATGGGTTAACCAAAACGCTCTTACGGATTGTGAGTGCTTTTCCACAATCGGTGGCAGAGTGGTTGATTCCGCGTGTGCAAAATTCGGAAGCGTTGTCCAGTGAGCAGGCCCGTAATTTGAATATGAATGACCTGATTAACACTCGTTTGCAGGATTACAAGGGAGTGAAAGGGCCATTCCCGGCCATGACTCTGGGAGTGGGGATGGGTGGCACGACCGCTCACCTGGCTCTGGGTCTGGGGGGGCCGTTTCTACCGCAAGCCTACGTGCTTACGTTACAACATGGTTCGATGGATGGTGATGTCGAATATTACTTCAATCTCTCGGCAGAAACTGCGAAGATTGTCACCCAACGCAACCCGGGGGTGATGTCGATCCAGCACTATGATCCCATTCACGATGGTTGGCTAGTAAGAAGAGTAAATCATTTACGGTTAAAACTGACGGAATTGCCTGAACTGTATCAGGAATATATCCATACGAATCTCCTTCCAGGGGGCGAAATTGTCTATCTGGAAGGAGGAGCGAAATGGAAGCAGTTCCAGGTGGGTGAGAAGAATGTATTTCAGGTAGGCGGATGGGGCGACATTTCTGCTGAAGAGTTCCTGAATGGCAGTGAGCGAATTAAAAAGTACTGCGATAAAGAGGGCATTACCCGGCAAAATTGGATGTTGAAGGGTTTCCCATTGATTGATGGCCCTGAATCCGAGTGGGGTTCAGAGCCGGGATTACAGGAAAGTTTGAAAGCGTTTTGTACCCGTGAGGGGTACCGGTTTACTTGCATTTCTTTCGACGACCCCAATGATTTTAATCGCTTATCCTACAAGGCCGTCGAAAAACAACTCGAGCTGGATGGGCGGGAGCCTGCCGGTGTTGTGGTTGAGGTGTTCAGTCAGTACGATGCCACATCGGTTCTCAAGACGGGGCTAATTCCTCTATGGTTGATCTTTAATACCAACGATTCAGCTCGTTTTCTGAAGGAAATGGCACCATCATTTCCAAAGGGGAAACCGGTGTTTTTCTCGCCCTTATCTACCTTCTCGATTACTCCGGATCTTGCCGCTTGGGAATCTTGGAATGATGCACTCAGCGGTATCGATTGGATCAACATTGGCACTCGTCAAAGTCACCATCCGGCTGATACGAAGACGTTGGTGGATTGGCAAAAGCCATTACACGTTTGGTGCACGCAGCATGAGGAGCCAATTCGATCAAAAATGACCGGTGAGAGTCTACAGAAACTGGCTGCCGAAATCAAGAAACACAAATAACGTATGCGAAACTGGAACCTTGGGCATAAATTGGTCAGGGTTCTTTATTATTAAGAATTACACATCATGAAAATATTATTTCGTTGTATTGCGCGTAGGCATTATTGACTATCAATTTCATTTCAATTTTATCTACAAATAAATCAATGCTGCTGAGTTATGTTAGAATCAACCCCATGGATTCAAAAGTAATTGCAAAGAACCGGAAGGCTGAATTTGAATATTTCTTGCTTGAGCATTTCGAAGCTGGTATCTCATTACAGGGGAGCGAGATCAAGTCCATTCGTGAGGGTCAGGTAAGTTTACAGGAAGCTTATGTACAGGTGGATGGCCGGGAAGCCTGGTTGGTTGGAGCTCACATTGCTCCCTATGAGGCTGCCAGTTACACGAATCATGATCCCAAAAGAAATCGTCGCCTGTTGTTGCATAAAAAAGAGATCCGTACTTTGTGGAATGCCATTCGCCAAAAGGGGGTGACGGTAGTGCCCGTGCGCATGTATTTGAAAGATGGACGAGCCAAGCTGGATATTGCGATTGCTAAAGGCAAAAAACTGTACGACAAACGTCAGGAGATCGCTAAAAAGGATGTAGAAAGAGATTTAGCTCGTAATCCAAGTTGAATTAATTATTTCAAACGCATCGAATAGATCAGGTGAAAATGATTGATTTAGGAAAAAATCCGCTCACGATTGCAGAAGTTGTCAGGATAGCTTGTTTTGATGAACCTGTGGAATTGGATGAGGTTGCCAAGGGGCGCATTAATCTTTCTAATCAGAGGCTGCAACGGATCATTCAAAGCGGAAAGCCAATTTACGGGATCAATACTGGGTTTGGTATATTTTCTGACCGGCAAATTAAGCCGGAGGAAAGTAACCAGCTTAGCCGGAATCTGATTCTGAGTCATGCTGTTGGTACTGGAACGCCGTTATCATCAAAAATTGTCCGTGCAGCCATTTTGGTCCGTGCCAATACATTGGCGAAAGGTTTTTCGGGGGTGCGCCTTGAAGTCGTTCAAACATTATTGGATATGTTGAACAAAAAGGTCACCCCGGTCATTCCCAGTCAGGGATCCTTGGGGTCGTCCGGTGACCTGTGCCAGCTTTCTCATTTGGCGCTGGTGTTCACCAAAGATCAGACCGATTTGGAGGAAGAATCCGGGCAAGCTGAATATAATGGCCAGGTCCTCAGTGGAAAGGCTGCCATGGTCGCTGCAAAGATTGCACGTTTGCGCCTGGGTGCCAAAGAGGGATTGGCAATCAACAATGGAGCGACTTTTTCTGCAGCAATTGCAGCTTTGGCAGTTTACGAAGCAGAGTATTTGCTCGATTTATCGAATAAGGCAACCGCATTATCGCTCGAAGCACTGATAGGTTGCTCTTCTGCTTTTGATGCCCGTATTCACGAGGCGAGGGGGCATCAGGGACAGATCGCCGCTGCTTCTGCGATCCGGGAATTATTCCAGGGCAGTACGCTTGTAGATAGCACACCGCGGGTGCAGGATGCCTATTCGCTCCGTTGTGCGCCACAGATTTTAGGAGCAGCGAAGGATACTCTGGACCATGTAAAAAGGACGATCGAAACAGAAATTAACGCCGCCACGGATAATCCGCTCATTTTTGATGATGATACTGTGCTTTCAGGCGGTAATTTTCATGGGGAACCTGTCGGCATGGGCATGGATTTTTTGAGCATTGCTATGGCTGAAGTGGGGGCGATTTCGGAGCGAAGGACTTTTCGCCTGACTGATGGCAGGCTAAATCAGGGATTACCTCCCATGTTAGTGGATTCATTTGATGCCGCTGGGCTGAATTCAGGTGTGATGATGCCTCAGTACACTGCTGCTTCGTTGGTATTGGAAAATCAGACCCTTGCAACTCCTGACTCGGTTCATTCCTTACCTACTTCGGCTGAACAGGAAGACCACAACGCCAACGCCATGACGGCGGCCAGGCATTGTTTGGAAATTGTGGATAACGTACGCCATATTTTGACAGTTGAATTGTTCACTGCAGCCCGTGCGGTTGATTTGCGTCTACGGGTACAATCCGGAAAACTTGGCCTTGGAACTGCGAGCCTCTATAATAAAATCAGGGAAAAGACGCCATATCGTCCCGGAGATGCTCTATGGAATGCTGAAATTATTAAGATAAAAGAGTTGGTTCAAGAACATCTTCTTTGATTTGTTATTGGTAGTATAAGTTCAAGGGAAAAGACCATGCAAAGAATTAACAGACGTGATTTTTTGAAAATAGGATTATTAAGTGCCGGTGCCTTGGCGTTTATTTCCAAACCCGACCATTTATTTTCTTTACAAAATGGGGTCACGGATTTTCCGAAGGGGTCTCGCCTGGGAAGAGTCTTTAAAAGGGCCGATGTTAAAACTAAACCGGACCAGAACAGCACCACTGTTGCCACGCTTTACCAGGATAATGTGGTGGAATGGCAGCGGGATGTGATCGGTACCGCTCCCGATCCTACCTCGACCAATCGAAAATGGGTCGAAACTCCAGATGGGTATGTTCCGGCAATTCGCATGCAGCCGGTTCAAGCCGTCCTGAATACTCCGGTGAGCAGTTTACCCCAAGGGACGGAAGAAAAAGGTTTTTGGGCGGAAGTAACGGTTCCTTATGTGGATATCACATTGGATAACCCTCCGCCGCGTGCTCCGCTTTTGCAGACCCTTGCGGCGGATTCACAGCCAGCTCGTTTTTATTACAGCCAGGTTTTTTGGGTGGATGATTTGAAAACCGATTCACAGGGGAATATGTTGTATCATGTCAAAGAAAAATATGGTAGCTATGGCGACTTATTCTGGGTGGACGCGCGTGGTTTCCGTCCCATAACTGATGACGAAATCAGCCCCATCAACCCTAATGTGACGGATAAAAAAATAATTGTGGACCTTACACATCAGACTTTGTCCTGTTACGAGGGAAAAAGCGAAGTCCTTTTCTCTAGAGTATCAACAGGGGCGATGTTTACAAATGAGGGTATTCCGACCGATGCCTATAAGACTCCAACAGGGTATTACTATTCTGTGAATAGAAAATATATTTCCATCCATATGGCTAGCGATTCTAAAGCTGCTTCTGGTTATGAATTATTTGGGGTAAGTTGGACATGCATTTTTGAAACTGGTGGAGTAGCTCTTCATTCTACATTCTGGCACAATAATTTCGGTGAGGGCATGTCACACGGATGTGTCAATATCAACCCGGAGGATGCAAAATTCATATATCGCTGGACAATGCCGCAAACGTCTTACGAAAGTGGGAGTATAGAACAAGCTGGATATTCCGGTACTAATGTTCGAGTAATTGAAGACACTCTCTAAGGCGAGTCGGTCTGGATGGGAGTGAGCTTAGGGTTGGTTTTTTTAGCAGGCCTGGTTTCTTTTTTGTCGCCCTGTGTTTTGTCAATGGTCCCCATTTATCTGGGGACGTTAGGTGCACAAAGCGCTCCTACGAGCGAAACTCAAAAACGACGTCTACCGTTATTGATCCCGGGTCTGTTATTTGTTCTGGGTTTCACCCTGATATTTGTCACTTTGGGGTTTACCGCGACTATTTTGGGGAATTGGCTATTCTTTCTCAAACCCTGGATAGCCAGAGTGGGCGGTTTAATGATATTCATCTTTGGAATCCATTTGACCGGATTGATCCGCATCCCTTATTTGGATTTTGAATGGAAACCGCGCCAGACTTTTTCCAGTCAGAATCGCTTTCTGAATCCTTTGTTTATGGGAATATTCTTTTCGGCGGGCTGGTCACCCTGTATTGGGCCGATCCTGGGGACGATATTGACCTCATTGGCTACCAGCAAAACCAACCCAGCGCAAGGCGTCTTTTACTTGTTCTTTTATTCCTTGGGAATCGCCTTGCCATTTCTACTGGTCGCGTTGGGCCTGCAGCCGGTCGTAAAATACTTCACTCAAAAACCAATTTTGATGAGAAGAATTCAACAGGTTAGCGGAGCCTTTTTGGCTTTATTCGGTGTATTATTGATGCTGGGTTTAATTTCAAGGTTGACTCAGTTTTCACCTGTGTGGCTTTAATAGATAGGGAACAATGACAACGATTACTTTTTACTACCGTAAGATTGATGACGCTGATGGAAAAATCTGCCAGCACTTGGAAGATCTGGGTAACGAGTTGGATTTCACCCTGATCGATATTTGCCTGGATGATAATCCCGACCTGAGCGACAAAATAAATGGGGAGAAATCCTCCCTGCAAATTGGCCCTTATCGCTTACATTTTCCCTTCGAAGATCTTGACGTCCGCATTGCAATTAAAGCCTATCAGGACAGGCAAAATATCCGTCAGGATGTTTCTCAACCTGTAACAGAAGAAAAACGCAAACCTGTAAAAATTTCAGGGATGGAGCGTTTTTCGTACTGGCTCTCGAATAATTATGTCTGGTTTATTACCGGGATACTGGTGATCTTTCTTGGGTTGCCGTTTTTAGCCCCTGTCTTGATGAAAAACAACCAAAAAACACCGGCTCAAGTGATTTATAGCATTTACAGTGTATTTTGCCATCAATTGGCCTTTCGTTCCTATTTCTTTTATGGTGAACAGCCCTATTATCCGCGAGAATTGGCAAACATTCCAAATGTGATCACATATGAGGCTGCCACCGGAAATTCCGCTCTGGATATTGCTGCTGCCCGTGCCTTTGAAGGCAATGAGACGTTGGGATATAAAGTGGCCATCTGCGAACGGGATGTTGCCATCTATGGCTCGCTGATCCTTGCCGGATTGCTTTTCCAATTGACCGGTAAAAAATTGAAGTCCATTCCCTGGTACTGGTGGGTCATTTTGGCGATTATCCCGATCGGGTTGGACGGAGGTTCGCAACTCTTTAGCCTGGGTGGCAATTGGCCGGCCTGGTTCCCGATTCGAGAAAGTACCCCATTCCTGCGGACCATCACTGGTGCATTGTTTGGGTTGGTAACAGGTTGGTATGTTTATCCGATGATGGAAGAGAGCATGAAGGAAATACGCATCAACCTGGCTCGCAAATTGACCATTAAGAAGAAATTGATGGAAAAAGAAAAAGCCATATGATCCTCGTTCAAAAGAATGGCCTCAAATATTATCAATTTGAGTCCTTTGACAAAAAGTTGATCTCACACGGCATTTTCACCCGTAAAGGGGGAGTCAGCCCATCACCCTGGAGTTCTTTGAATCAGGGTGGAACAGTCGGCGATGCACGCAAGAATGTGGTCGAGAACCGGCGCAGGGTTTTTGCTGCCTTTGATCGACCGGTAGAGTCGATTTACGACGTTTGGCAGGTTCATGGTACTGACGTGATATATACCTCAAAGCCGCGGCCTTTGGAATTCGAGCATATAAAGGCAGACGCCATTATAACGGATAATCCTGCTGTCACTCTCTTTATGCGATTCGCGGACTGCGTGCCTATTCTCATCTACGACCCGGCCAGGAGAATTGTCGGAATCATTCATGCCGGTTGGATGGGAACTGTAAACAAAATCGTTTCGCATACCTTGCAGACTTTGCGAGAAAATCACCAATGTGACCTATCGACGCTGATAGTTGGCATCGGTCCGTCGATCGGAGTTTGTCATTATCAGGTTGGAGATGAAGTAGTCAATGCAGTTCGCGCGGGTTTCGGAACTGATGCTGATAATCTTTTGATCCATAGGGACGGCAAGGTCTTCTTTGACCTGTGGAAAGCCAATGAGCATTTGCTTCGTGATGCCGGGGTAAACTCAATCGAAGTGGCCGGCTTGTGTACTGCCTGCCACACCGAGGATTGGTATAGTCATCGGTGTGAAACTGGTAAAACAGGTCGTTTTGGGGCGATGATTTTCGTGAACGAAGGAAGTGAAGATGGCCTCAGAAATTCGTGAGAGGTTTATTGAAGTCAGTCGACGGATCCATGCAGCAGGAGAACGCGCAGGGCGAAAAACTGATTCCGTGAAATTGGTTGTTGTCACCAAGGGGCAATCGGTTGAAAAGATTGTCGAAGTGATTGCGGCCGGCGCTACTTGCATCGGTGAGAATTACCCTGAAGAAACTCATCAAAAAATTGTCCAGATCAGGAATGTGAATTCCTCCATTGAATTACACATGATCGGTCATTTGCAAAGCCGAAAAATCAAATATATCGTTGATGATTTTTCCATGATCCATTCCATCGATGGATTGGAGATTGCCCGGGATTTGAATGCCAAACTCCAGTTGGCTCAGAAAACTCTCCCGGCATTACTGGAAGTAAACCTTAGTGGCGAAGAATCCAAACATGGGTTCAATGGATGGGAAGAAAAGAATTGGCCGAAATTGGTCGACCAGTGGTTATTGCTATGGACACAATTACCTTTCCTCGATTTTATCGGCCTGATGACGATGCCGCCCTTTACAGAAAACCCGGGAAATTCCCGCCAGTATTTCCGCGAATGCAGAAAACTTCTGAGGTTTGTACAAGAACGTAACGGTAAAACGTCTTTTGATCAATTATCGATGGGTACCAGCCTGGATTATGAAGTGGCTGTCGAAGAAGGAGCCACCTTTGTCCGCATCGGTGAGGCCATCATGGGGAAGCGCATTTATTGGTAAGGAGAAAAACCAGTTATAATTGGCCTCATTATGGTTCAGACGATCATTCAGGTTTTCTTTCAGCTATTTACCATCATCATTATTATCGATGTGGTTCTTTCTTTTATCCTTTCGCCTTACCAACCATTCAGGCAATTTCTGGATAGAATTGTCAACCCTTTGCTGAATCCGATTCGCCGGGTCGTTCCGCCGATCATGAACATGGATTTTAGCCCGATAATACTTTTGATCATTCTTCAGGGAATTGAATATATATTATTAAGGTTACTTACTTGAAATGAAGACTGAGCGAAATTTCAAGCTACATAATGGAAAAATGGGTGCCGCAATCACAGTGCGTATCACGCCGCGTACAGCCAAGAATGAGATTACCGAAATTCTGAACGATGGTACCGTAAAGATTCGTTTGACTGCTCCGCCGGTGGAAGGCAGGGCCAATCAGGGGCTGATCGATTTTCTTGCTGAAGTCCTGAATATCAAACCGGCCAGGATCGAGATTATTTCTGGGCTGACTTCACGCGATAAAATTGTATCGATAATGGATATGACTCCTGAAGAAGTTCAGACCAGAATCTTGCAGCATATTTCTTGATTATTATTTCAAGCTGTTTTTATTTCCAATCCGCGTTTGCTCAACCGAAATAGTGCATTGATCGCTTCTTCCCTGAATTCTGCCTGGGGATTGGCAGAGATTCCGATCAATTTGGCAATCAATTCTGACGTGGGTTCACTCAGCAGGTAATCCAGTGCTATTTGCTTGTTGGCGATGCTATCTTTCTCCAGAACTGTAAATAGCAAGTCGACAGGATTCCCCTTCTCGGGTAAGGCGACTTTATAGTTCTCCGATCTTTGCAGCGTCCACGGGTTTTCCAGTACCGGGATGAGTTTTTCAGAGGCATAGGTCGATGCCTTTAATGGGTGTTCCAGTGCAAATTTGGCAGCATCGCGCACTACCCACTGGGTGTCTTCGATGCTTAATTTTTCGAATAATGCGTTCACCCAGGGTTCCTGAATATGAAGCAGGCCATAGATGGCTGCTTTTCGTGCCAGGTAATTATCGGTTGAAGTCAATTCTTGCAGCAGCTGATGCCCTTCGGGAACATGCATGGAGATTAATTCGCAGGCCAACGCCCGCACACAATCATCTGCCGAGAAAACCACATCCACCAAAGCGCGTTGGGTTGCCTGATTCCAAATCTTGCTCAGAGCGACGCAGGCAACTTTTTGTACATCGATAGAACTGTCTCCGCTCAACTTGATCAGTTGCGGGATCATTTTTTCATCGCTAAGTAAGCCCAATCCCAATGCGCTGATTTGGCGGATGGAGGTGTCAGCGGAATTACTAAGATAATTGAACAAGCTGCTGATAGAGGCATCCCTGGTTTTGACCAACGCATAAAGGAATCGATAGCGGAGTCCAACCGGCAGGGATATTTCCTGGATCAAACGAGCGGTCTGTTTGAAGATCTTTTCGCGCAAGGGGTCAGCTTTTTCAGTTTGTTGCAGCCAGGCAAGTGCAAAATAGTGATCCCGTCGCAATATTGCGTCTCCACGAGCCAGCCAGGCATCGATATCATGAAAATCCGATTGTGTAAGTTGTCTGTTCTCGAACAATAATCGTGTTAATGGAGATTGTAATAATTCTGTGAGATCCGGGATTGATGTTTGTGTAGTTTTTTTGGAGACCAGCAGCGCGAAAATAGATTGGGAAGTAAAAAGAAGTTTTCTGCCTGCAATTTCCGTAAAAAAGTGGTTACCTACCAGCAGTTCGATGAGGTCTCTGGGGGGAAGGTATCCTCGATCTGAAAAAATAGACGTTTTGTTTTCCTCACCGGTTGTGTTAGCAGAAGATGACATTGTGGAAACGGATTCCGTATCATATTTCAATACATCGAAGGCTTTTTCTTTACTGAGAACAGGGAAAGGCGTTTCATCTGCGGCTTGAGCCAATGCTTCAGCAGTAGCTGGTGTCAACCATCCCCCTGAGGTCATGTTGAGATAACTATTGACGAGGTCGCTGGAGTTCGCTTTTTTTGCGATTCCATTAAAGGCGGCCCAGATCCTGAGGGTCAGTTCGAGCGGAGAATCGAGGTCTTCTTCTTGTAACAGCCAGCAAGAAGTTCTTTCTACCCTTTCTTTTTCTTCAACACCCAAATTAAGGCTCAACCAGACGTTTTTCCATTGAGAAATAAAATGTCGTTTCTCGCTTTTTTCCCAAACAGATAGTGAAAAGACCTTGAAACCGATCTCTCCCAAGTCCCCAAACACAAATGGATCACAGGCGAGCACAAAAAACGAATTTGGAAAACTGGCTTGCAGTTCTTTTATCCAACGGATGGCTTGGTTCAAGTCTCCCTGGGTCAGGCGATCTAATCCATCTATCGTGATCACCAGCCGGTGATTAATGTCAGCATGGCTGAGCAGGCTCCTGAGAGTGGAAATAGAAAAACCTTTTACGTTATTTGCCAGGTAATTGATCAGTCCATCCCGCGCTGGCTGGGAGGTCTTGTCGATCTCGATAGAATCGAGAAAAATGGGTAAATAGCTCGGTTGGTTGTTAGCGGTGGTTTGTAAACACAGTTGGCTTGTCAAAGCTGCCAGGGTAGTAGTTTTCCCGTATCCCTGCCCGGCTGAGATGGCGATATATTGCTCCCCCGCCTGGAGTATATTCAGAAGTGAATTTTTGATCACTGGCAGGTCGGAGACCAGTTCCGGCACTTCTGGTAAATCAGGGAGGACGCTGTACATTGCGTTCGATGTGACGTCATCTTCGGTCCTGAGTAAATATTTCACGGGAGTAATGACGGTGGGTTCGATTAAGATCTTTTCCAGCGAGAACAGCGCGCTGGCCAAGTGTGCACTTTGTGCTTTCCTCAGGGCATATACGCGTAATCCGTGTTCTCGATCCAGCTCTTTTTTATGTTGCTGCTGTTGACGATTCTCGGCAGCCATCTTTCGCATCTGTGGGAGCAATTTGGATATCTGTCGAATGATCAACCACAAGAGGGTGGCTAAAATAAAGCCAAGCCCAAAAGAGACAAAATCGATTTGAGAGAGTTTGAAGTTCACGCCGAATTACCCTGCATAAATGATTCGCCCGCAGGAGGGGCAATAAGAAAGTGCGCTGGCAGTGCGGGCTTTTTGAATATCGGAAGCGGTGATCTCTGAACCACAGGTGGCACAGGACTGTTCTTCGATCGTTGTTACAGCAATGTGATTCTTGGCGGGTCGTAATTTTTCATAGGTTTGTAAAATTTCAGCCTGGATTTGACCTGTGGCAGCCTGGCGTTCCTTGAAGAGTTTTTCTTTTTCCTTTTCCAGCTCACTATTTTCGTTGAAAAGGGTCTGGTTTTCTTGTTCACTTTCACCCAGAACGACAGAATAGGCGGCTTTATTTTCACTTAAATTTTGTGCTAGGTCATCGAGGATGGCCATTAATGAGATCTGATTTTCTTCGATCGTACTGACCGACCGCTTCAAGGAGTCGATTTCAGTCTGCAGGTCTTTCAACTCTTTGGGGTTGGTGTTCTTTCCGTTGTACAAAGAGGCTTCGGATTGCTCGATCTTGATCTTCTTGCTTTCGGAAACTTGTTCGAGCGCGGCCAATTCTGCTTCTTTTTGTCGGATCGCTCCCTGACTTGCGTTGACTGAATCGAGTGCTGCGGTGAGTTTGGGATTATAGCTCAAAAGTGAGGCGATCTTCTCCAAACGCTGATTGAGGTGATCCAGGCGCAGGTCCACTTTTTGTAGTTGATAAAGGTGAAAGCTCGAATTTGACAAGATGACCTCAATGGCCGAATTGATGTCCGGCTTCGGCGTCGGAATTGGAATGAAGCAGCGCCGCTGCGTGCGGCAGGACGGCGGAGATAGCTTCCAGGTTTTCGACGGCTGCTTTGGGGTTGCCCGGTAGATTGATAATAAGTGTCTTGTGGCTGATGCCGGCGACGGCTCTCGAGAGCATGCCGTGCAGATTGCCTTTCAGGCTTTCCTGGCGCATCGCTTCTGCTAGGCCGGGGACGCTTTTTTCGATGACTGCCAGCGTTGCTTCCGGGGTGACGTCGCGCGGAGCGCAACCGGTGCCTCCGGCGGTGAATATCAGGTCGACCGTATCCTCTTTGACGGTTGCTTCCAGGTATTGCCGGATTTCTTCCAGCTCATCGGCAAGGATCTTTTTGGTTGAAACGATCCAACCGTAACTTTGGATTTTTTCCTCGAGCGCTGGCCCGGTGATATCTTCACGTTCGTTGTGAGCCGAGCGGTCGGAGACAATGAGGAGGGCACAGCGGAGAGAGTCGTTCATTCAACTAACCTCGTCTTCGGCAAAAAATTGTTTCCACGGCCCATGGATTCCATCGGGGGTGACCCCGAAGAAGAAACGGTAGCCGTTGCTTGTTTTTTGGATCAGGTCGAAATGCGGGGTCTTGCCTTGATTGTCCTGGTGCATGAGCCCAAAATCCCCGATCCAGGTGATATTCTCTTTGTCCAGAGAATCGTGGATTTCGGCATAGCGGGAAATGGCATAATGCCATAACCTGCGCGCGGAGGTGGGAGTCACGTTCTTGACCAGGTTGCCGTTTCGCAGATCGCGTAAAGAATAGAAGTTCTTGCCATCGCGAAGTATGGGAGGGATGACTTCCACGCCGGTGCGCGGATCGCTGTTGGTTTCAGCAACCAGCTCTTCGTGAGGTTGCGGAGAGGGCTGTGTTTCTTCTTTCTTTACCTGTTGTGTCGCCGCAATATTGACGGCAGGACTTGCCTGCCCCTGAGTTCTGCGCAAGACCAGGTTGACGATTTCATCACGTACTGCCACATTGGTCTCGTCCTCTTCCCGGATGTAAATTTTATTGTCGTCTAGAGCATAGGGTGGTTCATCACCGCGCGGGATTAAGATTCGCAGTATTTCTTTGGCTTTATATTTCTGCACGTCCATCGTCAGGTGTAACGGCGGGCTGATCCGGCTGGTGACTTCTTTTTCCAGTTGTTTGATCAACTGCTCGGGGCTGGTCACGCCTTGAATGGGGGCGTGAGGGTCAGCCGAAAGGCCGATGAACAGGGTTCCGCCATTGGTATTGGCAAACGCACAGATGTCCGAAAGCACCGCGTACAGTTTACCTCCACGCACGGTCGCATTCTCGTGAAAATCCTGGATGATGTTGGCGCCTTCATCTCGCGCGGACTGGATGAAATCGTAAGCAGGTTCCTCCTTGAAGCGGTGCGGCCGGGTTCGCGAAAAGTCGTTGGAGAGAAACAGGTCTTTTAATGCCTCGAACGAAAGCTCTGGCAGAAATACTTCCGTCGCACGGTCGCCTACCGCCAGGTTCTTCTTGCGTAAAGGGTCGGTGGTCAGGCGGTGCGAATCCGAACCCTGGATGCAGTGCATCCGCCGCGGATATTCGGGTTTGGTTCCGCTGAAAAAGGCAGCCGTCGTGTGATTCCCTCTCATTTCGAGGTCGGTTACTTCCAGCGCGTGCAGATGGCTGTCCTGCGTATAGGCGATACGGGTCTGCCCGCCAAAATTCAAACCGCGCATCGCCACCCCGTTGGTCGAGTTAGCATGGGCTGCGATCACGAGTCCTCCGGCTTGGTCGATCATGGCATAGGCGGAAAGGACGTCCACCGAGGCGCCGATGGCCGGCGTGCCGTCATCCAGAGATTGTGGCGGAATGGAGAGATTTAATAGCAGATGTTCGATTTCGCGGATGTTTTTCTGGGGGGAGAACAGGGCCAGGATGTGAAATCCCAGCGTGGCCGTGAATTCGAATCCAGGTAACAGAATTATCTTTTTTAACAGGCGATGATACTCGTTTAATTTGTTCCGTTCATCCGGTAAAAGCCGGTTCAATTTTTCCAATAATTCCAACTGGTGGATTTCGTCCTGTAGCGTACGGTATCCGGCAATGGTATTGTGGTCGGTGAAAGAGAGGATGTTGATCCCTCTCGTCTCGGCTTTTTGTAGGATTTCCAGGTAGGTTACTTCGGGTTGTTGAAAATCTTCAGACGCGGGCGTATGGATGTGGGCATCCATGGTGTACCATTGGTTTGGTTTTTTCCCCGCATTATTATTACGATTCATTATTTTTTTCCTTATCGACCTTCTCGCATGAACGAGCAGGTGATTATTAAATAGTTTCTTATACTCTATTCTATCATTCAACTGTTATCTAGACTGCAAATTTGGCGCACATGTTTAAGTTGACATAAGCATTGATGTTGGGGTTTAATGTTTTATCGCTGTAATTTGTTTTTATATTCGGTTGAGAATCACCGGGAATTGTGATTTCTTATACCGCTTGATGTACATTTTCTTGTCAAAGCGACAGGCTTGTAAAGATTTGTCTTTATAAAAGGCAATCTAAATCTGTAATACAGAGGAGTGGAAATAGATGCGTAAACTGCGATTTGTTCTTTTAGCGTTTGTTCTGATCATGGCCACGGGTTGCGGGATTGGCGGGGTCGGTCAATTATTTGGACCGACTGCAACACCAACACCGACCGATACTTCTACCCCGACGGTCACGCAGACTCCGACCGTGATACCTACTCAAACACCTTTTCCAACCCCCGCTGTCCTTTGTGAGGATGGCCTCAGGTCATATGATGTTTCCATCCCGACCTCTGGTTCTCTTTCCACCCTCGATAGTTCCTGCACTGACGCCTGGGCATTTACCGGGGATGTGGGAACCGACATTATGATTACCATGACGAGCCTTTCAGGGAACCTGCCGCCTGATTTCAGCCTGTGGTCGAATACGACCACTCTGGTGGGGGATAGCGTAGATTCAGCGACGCAAGCAACTCTTTCTGTCACCTTACCGTACACAGGTGATTATTATTTGATCGTGATGACTTCGGATGCCTCTGTCTCAGGGACTTATTCGCTCTCGATTCAATCAACAGGCTATACCGCCCCGCTACCGACCGACACCCCGGAGGTAGTACCCACCAGGGTATATGTCCGACCCACCAGTGGAACATCCTACAAGCCCACTCAGGGGGTCACTCCAAACCTAGGGACAGTTCCGGTGACGTTCACAAATAACACCAGCCACCGCATGAAGATTGTTGCGGTCGGACCGATCACCTATACCTTCTTTATCGATAGTGGATCAACCCAGGATCTCAATTGGGCGCCGGGAAATTACACGTTGACTGCTTATTATGATACTGGAGGATTTTACGCTTCCACGACCTATGCGGTGAACGAAAACCATGCTTTGTTTACTCTGAATTAAGGCTATTATTAACAAGCTAACCGGCGAATCGCCGGTTAGCTTGTTAAAAAGGTAGTTATTAAAAAAGAGGGTCATTCTATTTATTTACGATTACCAAGCTCCGCCGGTGGAGAGTCGCCTGTACCGGTGACTTTCCGGTGAACCCACAACCAACATTTAGAGATTGCAAAGAAGCGCCCCCGGTGGGAGTCGAACCCACAACCAACAGCTTAGAAGGCTGGTGCTCTGTCCATTGCGCTACGAGGGCATGTAAAAACGTACAAGCGGCTAAATAATACTCTCAATTTTGAAAAATGACAATAAAAGAGTATATTCGCGTATGATGTCATATGTATAAAAGCAAACCAGAGGAATTTTCTATGACCAATAAAATGGTTCAGAAAACAATAACCCCCGGTGGAAGTCGCCAGTACTGGCGCTCTTCCGGCAAACCCACAATCAACAGCTTAGAAGGCTCGTGCTCTGTCATTTGCGCTACGAGGGCAAATGCAACTCACTTTTATAAGTGATTAGGTAGTTATTAATCAACCGAATTAAATCTTAATGATTATTTACTTTCTGTTCAGGACATATTTAGGGATTTAGAAATAGAATAAAAATAGTTTTTAGAAAATAGAAATTCCATGAATGGGACAAAAAGAGGTAAATGAAATGCCACGTGGAGATAAATCAAAATATACAGATAAACAGAAAAGACAGGCAGTGCATATTGAGCAGGCTTATGAAGAAAAAGGGCTGCCGGATGCAGAAGCAGAAAGTCGAGCCTGGGCCACCGTCAATAAATCCTCGGGAGGCGGTAAAAAGAGTGGTTCTGGACGCAAGAAGAATGAACCAAAGGCCTGAATTTCGCTCCATTGCGGTATGGGGGCGCGAAACCTTGCGTTATCGGCAAGGTTGGGGATTATCAGTCAAAGGAATATATATGAATTGAAACCTAAATCGATGAAATAGGTTGACTAGCTTTTGTTCCATCTAAGGAGTTGGATTAGTAGTGTCCTGTATCCGCCGTAATCTTCTTCAACAATGTCAATGTTTCAATAATACCCGAAGTAGCCAAATGGGGCGGGTTGGTAATCCACTCGCAGATAGTCACCATTCTCGGCAACAATGATTTTTATAATGATATTTCGGTAACACCCATCGTGAAAGAATAAAATATTTCCTACTTTGATCATTTCCATGGCTTCTTGTCTGGATTTTATATGTAAGATTGATACCGAAAGCTACAGTATCGATTTTACCTGCGAGAATAGTCAGGTCACAGCGAACATGAACGACGAAGAGACTATCTCATATGACACAACTGGCCAAACCGGGCTCAAGGTAACTCTGGATCAAAGCCAAACTTATGCGGGTAACAATCATACCTATAAGGTCACCGGAGAGATCGATATCGACATTCGCCAAAATACGGTTAGATACAATATCAGTGCTACCGGTGGCGAGATTGGCGATATACCGCAGACCTGCATTAATTAAATACGGCGTTCGCCTAACGAGAGAAAACCCGAATTGAATCGAATTGGCTTTATTAATTTATAACCCTTATGGTGATTTGACAGCTTGAGCTACTGTACCGGCCGGATGCCTTTGTACACCTGCACTCCTGCGATGGTGCGTAGGATCGTCTCGGCGGGTTTGCCAATACGCTCTGCTAGTTCCTCCGGTGTCATTGGCGTGTTGCCGTTGGCTAGAAAGACGCGAAATACCGCATCGATCATGGCTGTGTTGAAGGTCAAAAAGCCCGGCTCTTTCGCGCAATGGTTCATCAGTATTGATTGCAGCCCGTCGATCTGGTGTATCTCGGCCGTTTCCGGGTCGATCCAGTCGATCATGCCGCTTTCGGGTTGGTTCTCGAACGCTTTTTGATGTTCAGGGCACAGGCAGTTCTTTAAAAACACGCGCCAGTTATTATCATGGATTTTCCACCAATCGAAATCGATGTGGAAAGGCGTTTCGAGGGTTGGTTTGATCAAACTGAAGTGGGGTTTAATATCCGACATGTCTAGGCACCCTGGATCTTGGATTCATCTAAGCGGAAGTACAGATCGCCCATGTGGATCGCCCACGGAGAATTGAAGAGGAGTTCGATGATGGGTGAGGGCGGGCAGCGTTTTACCACGTTCAGCGTGGCATAGAGTTCCTGGGCGTGAATATGCCCCTGTGGATTGAGTTTGCCCAGTTCGCGCATCATGATCTGCAACAATTTTTCCAACTGGGGTTTGGTCTTGGCGTACTTTTCCCAGATGGCATCCACCGCTTTCCCGTCAGGGATCATGATTGCCATGCGTTCATCGAAGGAACAGGTGACCACTTGCTTGAGTAGCGCAAACACGTAATTGCCGTCGGTACCCACCAGGAACGTCCGGATCCATTCTTTGGAATTGTGCTTCTTGTCGGCGCGCACAATCACTTCGCCAGGTTGTTCTCCTCGTGAGAGGTGCACTTTGCTGCCGGGGATGAATCCTTCGGCGGCGTACCAGTCGTTCAGGCCGAAGATGTAACGTGCCGGGCGTACTACCCAGCCGTTGAAGAGTTCACCGCTATTGCCGTCTTTGAACGAGAATTTGATGCGCGGCGTCTCGAAAGCTGTCGGGAAGAGTTTTTGTAACTTGGAGGTCAGAGGCAGCGTGCCTGCTCGCCAGTGCGGGTAGCTCAGGCTGATCGTTACGCCATCCACAGCTTCGCAAGGGTCTCCCGGCTCCAGTTCGTCGCAGAAATCCGACCCCAAGTTGAGAAAGCCCTTGAGCGTTTCAGGAAGGTCGACAGATTTGCCGGTATATCGTAGCGTCATTGGAGTGTTCTGCACCTGGTCGGGTTCGAGATCCTTGAGGAACCACAGGGTTTTCCCGGCTGGCCCCACTTCGTCGAAGCGGGAGTCTTCTTGCAGGGCATAATTCATCGAGAATTCGGTCAGTTTGGTGTTGGTATCTGTGGGTAATTCGATCTGTTTGATCAGGTCGTTGGTTTCCAGTGGTCCGCCTTCTGACATCTCGAGGACGGCTTCGGCCAGGTTCAGGTAGCCGATGCCGATATCGACCAGCAATGCCCGCGGGAAATAACTGCCGCCGATATTGGTCAAATCTTCATTATCTTTGACCAGCGCGAATAAATTTTCTGATAAAGATTTTGAGAAATGAGTGAGCACCCAGGTGGCGTCATAGGCGGATTCGGAATTCTCGCGGGGTTGATAATTATTCAGCGTGTGTTCTGCAAGATTGCCGGCGAAATCGATCTTTTCTTCTGCGGAGAACGCTACCGTGATTACCTCTAGGGAAGGGTGATCCGGGTTGACTCCGGGCCTAACTTCGACGACTTTTCCCTTTTGGTAATCTCTATGCGGAAAAGTGAGCATCTGTCCTTTTTTATATTGATCTTTGGGAAAATAAATGGGGCCTTCGGATTTTCTGGCCTGGGTTGCCAGTTTCTTTTCGGATTCGATCTTTTTTTCGATCAGGTATTTCGTTAATTCAGAAATTGTTTGTGGAGATTCAATTTCTGATAAGTGGTTATATAAACTTTCGATATCTTTATTCGTGAATTTCAGGGATTGCCAGGTTTCTTCACATAAACTCATGTTCCGGTCACCGTTTCGTGTAATTTGTTATTGCTATTATACCTTAGACTTTTCGCATCCATGAGCTATGGGTATTGATTGCTCAACCAGTCCAACGGGTCCACCTGGATGCCGTTGACCCAGATTTCCCAATGGAGGTGGGCGCCTGCTCCGACAAAGGCGTTGGCATCCTCGACTCGGCCGGTGTTACCGACCTTTCCGATGATATCACCAGCCTTTACTGTGTCGCCGACTTTGACGTCGATTTCTGACTGGTGGAAGTAGGCGCTGTACACTCCCCAGCCGTGATCGATGATGGTGGTATTGCCGCGCACGGTCAATGGCCCGTCTGCATAGACAACTTTACCATCGGCAGGTGCTGTGATTGGCAGTCCCACTCCGCCGCCAAAATCAACGCCGGTGTGGAAGTTCTTCAAAGCACCATTGTTATAGGAACGCCGTTCGCCGTAATTGGCAGTGATTTCAGTAGCGACATCGTAATTTTTCGTCGGGTTAAGAAATAAACCCGTCCAGTAACGGGTGGAGGTCGCCGGTGTGACCAGGTTCTTGATCATATCGTCTTCGGGTTGGGTTACCTTGGGGTCGATGGTGGTAGGGTCGACGGTCAGTGGGTCGGCTTCGGGGTAATTCCCGCTGATCAACAGGACGGATTGTTGAAAGTTAAAGGAGCTGCCGTCAGCAAATGTGCCATTCAGCGTGAATGGGGTTGAACCGGGATCAGCTTCAGCGTTAACGCCCTGCAGTGCCACTTGTTGGTTGTCTGCATTGCTGAAGAAGTTGAGCGGCATCCCGTTGAGGCTTCCTTGAAGGGTGACAGCTTGCGGTGCCTTGACCATGATCACGAACGTTTTTCCCTGTTCCAGTGGCAGCGGGGAGATGGTCACTCGCGTTAGCTTTGCATCGACCGGGCTGATTTCTTTGGTGTCTTGTGAAGGAGTAAAGTACAGAACATCCCAGGCAAAAATGGATTCATCACTAGAGTCATCATTTTGGCTGAGTAGGTTCCAGGGGTTCGTTTGGGTTGAAGCAGCGACTTCGAGTAAGGTTTGTGAGGCGCTTATCATGCTGATGGGCACTTTTTGCTTGGACTCGTCGACGACCGGTAATATCAGGGCTGACCCGGTTTGGATTTCTCCCGGGCTGGTAATCCGGTTCACTTTCAGCAACAGGTCTTGGGTGATCTGATATTTGAGGGTGAGCCCCTTGAGTGTTTCACCCGGTTGAACCGCAAGGATAGAGATTTGTCCGCTCAACCCCGGTAAACTGGGGATGGTCAGTGGTGACCCAACCGCGAGCGTGTTTGCGTCCGCGATGCCATTCTGTGAGATCAGATCCGCCTGTGTCGTGTCAAAACGGTCGGCGATGCTGCTCAGAGTATCTCCTGATTGGACCACATAAAAGGGATAACTCGTCTGGTCCTGAGCTTTTACCGGGAGGAAAAAAGAAGCAGTGAATGTAAGTGCGATTAATAATGAAACAATTTTAGTTCTCATTGTCGAAGGTGAGCTGATCTCCAATGTGGAAATCTTGCATGTGGCTGGTGTTTAACTCCAGCACATATTGAGCTTTCTGCTTTGGAAAGTACGAGAGGTGCCATTTTTTTGCCAGACAAACATCTACGACCTCATGTTTCGCATTGATCCAGACCGTGGTGATGTCGAAATTCATAAACAACATGTGGATTGCCGTGTTCAGACGGCTTTCGGCTTTTTCGACTAAAATAATGCCAGAGTAATCTGGCAAAGAGTTCACGAACATGAGCCCTTTGAACTTTGCCAAGAAAGAACTGCACCAATTGGCTTTGATTTTGACTTCTGGATGATTTTGGTTGATGATTTGTACGATTTTCATTGTAATATAACCTGAGGATAAGTTTACCACAGCGAAAAGAGAGAATGATGAAAATAACTACCTGGAATGTAAATGGTTTTCGCGCAGTCTTGAAAAAGGGTTTCAAAGAATCGATCGCCCAATTGCAGCCGGATATCCTGTGTTTGCAGGAAATTAAAGCCAAACCGGAGCAAATATCGGCTGAAGAGCTGGAGATTCCCGGCTATTTCTATTTGTGGAATTCGGCTGAAAGGCCGGGGTACAGCGGGGTGGCGACCTATTTCAGGAAATCTGATATCGATTTACAACCGGGCCTGGGTTTTGAGGAGTTCGATGTGGAAGGTCGCGTGATTCGCCTAAACCTTTTCGATTTTACCCTTTTCAATATTTATTTTCCGAATGGTCAACGTGGTCAGGAGAGGGTGGATTATAAATTGCGTTTTTATGGGAAATTGTTGGATATTTGCGATTCCCTGCATCAGGAAGGGCAAAAAATTGTCATCACCGGGGATTTCAATACGGCGCATTCAGAAATAGACCTGGCTAATCCCAAAGAAAACTCGGTCATTTCGGGTTTCTTGCCCGAAGAACGGGTGTGGATCGATTATTATTTGCAACATGGCTTTGTGGACGCCTTCCGTGAGTTGTATCCCCAAAAAGTCCAATATTCCTGGTGGACCTACCGGGTCAATGCTCGTGCCAGGGACATTGGCTGGCGTCTGGATTATTATTTGATTTCGAAGGACTTAATGCCCAAAGTTACCGACGTTATTATCCACACTGAAGTGATGGGCTCAGACCATTGCCCGGTGTCATTGATCCTTGAGGGCTGATTTATTCGCACCTTTGTCGGTTATAATCTATTTGCTCGACTTGAAACGAAAGGTGCATAATGGTGAAACTCCGTCTCGTTTTGGTTGATGATCACGAAGTTGTTCGCCTCGGATTAAAGACCTTACTTGAACGACACCCTCAATTCGAGGTGATTGGTGAAGCCGGAACTGCTCGCGAAGCAATCGAACTGGCGAGTCGCTTGAAGCCGGATGTGATGATAATGGATATTCGCTTGCCCGGAGCCTCCGGGATCGAAGCCTGTGAACAAATAACCAGGAACAACCCGGACGTAAAGGTCATTATTTTAACTTCTTATGCAGAGGACGACATGTTGTTCTCCGCGATACGGGCTGGTGCTTCCGGGTATGTGTTGAAACAAATTGGTGGCGAAGATCTGATAAAGGCGATCGAATCGGTAGGTCGGGGTGAAGCGCTTCTCGATCCGGCTGTGACCAAGCGGGTGATTCAAGAAGTACGTCGGGCAGTAAAAGGCGAAGAAGCTTCTGCTTTTGTTAATCTGAGCCAGCAGGAAAAGCATGTCCTCATGGCTGTCTCAGAAGGACGGACCAACCGCGAGATTGCCAAAGCCCTCTATCTGGGTGAAGGTACTGTGAGGAACTACGTCAGCAGTATTCTTTCGAAGTTAGACGTGAGTAACCGGGCTGAGGCCGCTGCCTATGCCGTCGAACATAACCTGAAAGAATACTTATAAGGCTATTTACTAAATTGAATTCATGAATGATTGCATGTACAGCGCGTCGTCTTCCATGATTGGACTTTCACAAAGAATGCGCCCTCCGCAATCATTTTGTTTTAGCACCTGGAGTAGCTCTTTGATGTTCAAATCTGACTCCCGCAAGGGAAGGTGATTTCTTTCCCCTTTACTTGAATATTCGATACCGCTCAAATGAATATGCAATGCGTGTAGCGATTCTTTACCTAGTGTTTCTTTATACTTTATGATAAGTTTTTCCCATTCGTCTATTGAATTCATACTGCCATCGCCTGGTCGCGCATGGAGATGTGCAAAATCAAGACAGGGGAGTACCCCGGGGATTGCCTGACTCATCTCCAAAGTGTCTTCGAAAGATCCCAGCATAGCAGATTTCCCCATAGTTTCTGGTCGCAAATGCACCGGGTTCTTCTGGGCGCGCAACTCAGCAACACACTCCGCCAGACGGGGTATCGCTATTTTCAAAACATCAGCAGGGGATTGCTCGAAGTATGAACCGGGATGAAAGATGATATCCGTGGCTCCAGCAAGATGGCCATAATAAGCAGCATCCATCAGGCGTTTGCGAGATTTTGGCCATTCTTCTTCAGAGCCATTTAGGTTGATAAAGTAAGGAGCATGAACGCTTAAAGAAACCTTCGATTTTTGCGCTTCAGCCTGGATTAACCCGCACGTTTCTTCACTGACGCGAACAGATTGTACCCAACCCAATTCAAAGGCAAATAATTGTAAGTTTGCCAAAGTCTGAATGGCACCGACACTACCACCAGGTTTCTTGGGAGTTGAAATAGGTGATCCGACTGTACCAAAGCGAAAAGAGCTCATAATAGGTCTCTACAAATGATCGATAAACGAAAGAATCTTCGGAAGAAAGACGATCAAGCCAATGGCGGCTGCAGTCATAGATGCAATGAGCACCCCTGCTGCTGCAGTGTCTTTAGAGAGTTTTGCCAAACCGTGGTAACCCGGGCTTGCCAAATCAGTAATTTTTTCAACGGCCGTATTGAGGCATTCACTTGCCCACACAAATCCTATGGCAAAAAGGATGAAACACCATTCCGTTGTTGAAATTCTCAAGATGAAACTGAAGACGACGACGAGCACGGCGATTGCCAGGTGAATTTTGGCATTCCTTTCGGATGTAAACACAAATCTGACGCCATGAAAGGCATTTTGAAAAGCAAGAAAGAGATTATTATTTTTGCTCATAGTTTTGGTCATCGCCTGAAAAATTATCCATTTTGATTCCCAGTGTCAACAAAAGAGTTGCTTGTTTCTCCCACATCCGTTGTTTGTCGCTCTGGGTCAGATGGTCGTAACCCAACAGATGTAATCCGCCATGGATTGCCAGCATTGCCAGTTCTTCTTCGACCGGATGATTGGCCTCGTTGGCCTGGGTAGTAGCTCGCGGCAATGAAATGATGATATCACCAAGATAGCGGTTCCCGTCATCAAGATCCGTCTCATTTGAGGGGAAGGAAAGTACGTCAGTTGGCTGGTCGATGTTGCGATATTCTTTATTCAGTTTTTGGATAAATTTGTCATCACAAACTACGATCGTTATTTCGGCGGATGATTCTGTTATTGCTGTCTCTGCTGCTTTTTGTAGGGTTTCCCGGACCGATTTATCCGTGGCAATATTTTCAAAATCGATATTAATCATTGGTCGTTTCCATCTCGGTTTGTGGCACGGCCGGATTGTTTTCTGGGTATTTTAAACGAGGATGATGAGTATTGAGCATGATCCTGAAAAAGGCATCAGCGATAATCTTTAAATCCTTCAATGTTAAGTTCGAGTCTTCCAGTTGCCCTTCCTGGATGCAACCATCGATGACCTTCTTAATTAATATTTTTAATTCTTCGTCCGTTTTAGGTAGTTCAGCCCTTGCTCTTGCTTCACAACCATCCGCCAACATAAGCAAAGCAGTTTCCTTTGAACGCGGCTTTGGCCCTGGATAATGGAAGAGTTGCTCATTGATCTTTGAGCGGTCTCCATTCGCTAATTCCAGAGCGCGGCCATATTGATAACGGGTAATGGCGGTACCGTGATGCTCGCAGATAAACTCCTTTATTCGTGGTGGAAGATGGTATTTATTTGCGAGAGCTACTCCATCATGAATATGCTTGATGATCGTCTCTGCAGCAAACGAAGGATCCATATCTTCGTGGGAGTTGATCATTCCTGGAACTTGGTTCTCGATGAAAAAACTTGCGTTTGCTGCTTTACCACAATCATGATAAAGGGCACCCACTCTTGTCACCATTTGGTCAGCACCAATGGCTTTAGCCCCCTGTTCGGCCAGATTGGAAACCTGAAGAGAATGTTGGTAGGTTCCCGGCGCATTTTGCAAAATAAATTGAAGTAGAGGATTATCCGGGCGGGAAATTTCTAGAAGATTTAAAGGTGTGGTTAGCCCGAGAATTTGAGAAGCGAGAAATTGGAAGAGTAAAGCCAGGCTGGCACTTGCAATACCGCTAAGTAGAGTGACTCCGATTAGGGTTATGATACCTAAAAGATCAGTAGAGTTATCAAAAAACCGATAGATGATGATCACAACGCTACCGCATACAGCCGAAAGTAATCCTGCCCAAAAGAAACTGGAAACCCTTTTTCCTTTCCCTATAATCAACGCTCCGATTAAGCTACTGAATAAATAGAAAATGGTCAACTCCATTGAATTGGAAAGGCCAAAAGTTGCTAAAACGCTGATTACTAATGAAAAGACAATTGAGATTTCGAGATTAAACAGTGTTGCCAACATCATGGCAAATGCCGATAATGGAAAAAGATATGGTAAGACAGAACGATTTGGAATGATCGATCGAGAGGCAAAAAGAAAAATAATATAGGTAACAGAAATAAAAGTCAAACTGCGCAGATCGGTGATTGGATATAGTCTTCTTTTCTCGAAATACAAAACAACAAATCCAGAAAGAAGGAGAACAATTAATAAAGGAGAAATTAGATCGCCAAAATTATTTTGAGGTTTCACGAAGTCGAAATATTGCAACGCTTCGTACTGTTCTGCAGTAATTAATTGCCCACGTAATACGATCGCCTGCCCGGATATATAAGAAGCTTTTACAGTCTTCACAGCTGCTTTGGCTGAATCACGCCCTAGTTGGGTATCTTCTTCTGAATAAAGGCTATTGGCTACGATGAAAGGATTTACCAAATTCTGGATCAACTTGGATTCAACGTCTGAAAACGATAAATCAATCAAGTTCGGTATGGATGAGAGATTGTCCTGAATTTGATAGTCGCGTATATTCTTACGCATAATTTGCTCAAGAATGGAGAGGGATTCTTGTTCGACAGCTTTCCATTCAGTATCTGAGAGTTGGATGATCAGCAATTCTGAATCAGAAGTCAAGGAGATTGAATTAATATTACCAAGATCTTTTAATTTTTGGGATTGATTGGAAAGAGAATCAGCACGAACTGTATCAATGTAATTCAAAACTATATTTAAATTATCGATCTGTGTTCTGGTTATTGCCGGGTCTGAAGGTAGGTAAACTGGCGAAACTGCATTGGCAGCTTCATTTTTTGCTTGTTCTGTGAGTACCTGGCTGTCAAACGAAGCAGAGAATGGTGCTGTAATATCCGTTGTGGCAACTGCTCCGACTGATAATGGGTATTTGCTAGGCCGAAGGGCAATTGGTAAAACTAATGCACCAAATGAAAAGATTGCGGCAACCAATAATAAACCGGCGCGATACATTTGCCGAGATAAAAGCGAACGAAACCAATTCCGAAAATAATTAGGCACAATTATTTTGCAATAATTCTTTAACTATGGCACTTACACGGTCCGAAGGGGCTTTCCCCTGCAATTTCGGAAGAATAACTTTCATTACTTTTCCCATATCAGAGACAGAAGACGCTCCTAATTCTGAAATCGTTGTCAGTACAATCTCTTTTATTTCTGCATCTGAAAACTGTTTGGGTAAAAATCGCTCAAGAACCTTGATTTCTGTTTCACTGCGAGTAACTAAATCCAACCGGTTACCCTTCTTGAAATCCTCGATCGATTCATGCCGCATTTTAATTTCTTTTTGCACAAGAGAGAGAACTGCAGATTCATCAAGAGGTTGCATTTTTTCAACTTCAGCCAACTTTAGGTTTGTAAGAACCATTCTCATAGTGTCGCGGGTAATTTCATCTTTATTCTTCATCGCTTCGTGAAGAAGCGTATTAAATTTATCTTTCAGAGTAATATCCATATTTTTCTCCATTTATTTTACATCAATCATATCTCTGATTGAACTTAAAATCGATGGGCCAATTCCCGGAACGTATTGAAGGTCTTCGATCGATTGAAAACTTCCATATTTATTCCGATAATCAATAATTACTTGGGCTTTTTCGGCTCTGATACCAGGAAGAGTTTACAATTCGCCTAAAGTAGCATGATTAATATTTATTTTACCTTGTGTTTTAACTGGTTCTGAGGTGGGTTTCTCATCCAATCTTGTAACGTAGATTTGTTCTCCATCTGCAAGAATTTCAGCAAGATTGATGATCTATAGATCGGCATCCGGGAGAGCGCCACCGGCAGCTAGTAAAGCATTATTTACTCGCTCTTAAGTTAAACACCTAATTTTTCTTGATCATACATGCTATTAAAAGCGGTGATTGCCACATCGAGAATATCCAAAGTAGGTTCGGCCGTAGTCAGCCGTTGCATTGCCAAGTTGGGAGCTGCCAGGATGCGAACGAGTGGATTATCCAAATGATTTGCTATAAAGCGCATATATTCATATGCCAACATAATGATTACAGGCAAGAGCAAAATACGGCTCGCAAGCCGCCAAAATAACGACATGGGACCCAGAATAGCAAAAACAATTAATGAGAAGATAACCACGATCAAAACAAAACCCGTGCCGCAACGCGGGTGCTGTAAAGAATAGTGAGATATTTTTTCAGATGTCAATTCTGAACCACATTCGAAGGCATTGATTGTTTTATGTTCTGCACCGTGATACATAAAAACTCGGTGAATATCCGGCATTTTTCCGATTAACCACATATACCCGATAACAAAAACCAGGCGAATGAGTCCTTCAATAAGGTTACCAATGAATGCGCTGATTTTAATCCAGTGTTGAAACAGTTGCACTAAGGCGGCAGGTGCTAAAAAGAATAGGCCAATAGCAATGGCAAATGACACAATTATAGTAAGTGTCAGTGCAGGACCTTCTATTTTTTCTTCCTCGCCGGTTTGGATATTGGCCGAAAAGGTCAGATATTTTGTACCAAGACCTACCGCATCCCAGAGAATAACTAGGCCGCGTAGAAAAGGAATTTTTACGATCGAAGAAGTATAAATACCCCCTAGTTTTTCATTCTGAACGATAATTTTCCCGGATGGGTCGCGCACTGCTACAGACAAATAATGGGAGCCACGCATGAGGACTCCTTCCATTAATGCCTGTCCACCATATGAGGGTAGTTTTAGTTTATCTGTGCTCATGGCTACTTCTTGAGATTGTAAAAGAAATGAATTAATGCATCAATACCTATATACCAGGTCGGCAAATGTAATCTTTCATTGGGGGCGTGGATATTGTCATCCGGTAATCCAAATCCTCCAAGGATGGAATCGACGCCAACTTCATTCTGTAGGTCGGTAACAACACCAACACTTCCCCCTTCGCGTTTATAAATTGGAGGAACTCCCCAAGCTGATTTGAGGGCTTTGGCAAAGGCTATTGATTCAGGTGATTTTGTATTCGAGATACTCGGTTTGCAACCGCTAAGATATTTCAGTTCATATTTCACTGTTTTGGGCATATGTTTTTCGAGATAAGTCAATAATTGACGGTGAACATCATCCGGGTCTTGATCAGGAACAAGACGCGATGATATTTTGGCCATCGACCAGGCCGGAATGATGGTTTTAGAACCTTCACCTGTAAACCCGGAATACAGGCCGTTAATTTCAAGCGTTGGTCGGGCTCCAGTTCTTTCCAGGCTCGTATAACCTTTTTCACCCCAAAGAGCTGGAACAGAGGTTTGTTTGATGTAAAACTCATCACCTAAATTTAAGCGGGCAAGTTCTTTTCGTTCTTCAGAAGATAAGGCTCGAACCTTTTTGTAAAAATCTGGCAAGGTGATTCGACTATCACTATCATGCATGCCAGCGATGATTTCAGCTAAAACCTGGGCTGGGTTGTGAATTACTCCCCCGAATGAACCTGAATGTAAATCGTGAGCCGGCCCAAAGATCTTTAATTCAAAATATGCCAAACCACGTAACCCATAAACAATTGTAGGTGTAACGGGGCTTACCATACCAGCATCCGGATTAAAGCAAACAGTAGACTGAAGGAGGTCTTTATTTTGCTTAACGAAGGCAGAAAAATGTAGTGATCCAATTTCTTCTTCTCCTTCAAATACGAATTTTAAATTGACCGGAAATTCTCCGGTTTTCATTATTGATTCAATGGCACTAATTGTGGCCCATACCTGGCCTTTCATATCAGAAGCTCCACGGGCAAAATGGTAATCGCCCACAGTAATGGGATTAAAAGGGTCATGATCCCATAATTCGACAGGATCGGCAGGTTGAACATCATAGTGGCCATAAATCAGGATTGTTGGTTGGTCGGCACCAGCATGTAAGTATTCGCCAGTGACAATTGGATGTAGCTTGGTGGGGTTAATTTGTATTTTTCCAACGCCTAAACTTTTCAATTTATCAGCAAGGAATTGAGCCGCCTTATTTATATCCTTTACGTGTTCGGGATCGGTAGAAACGGAAGGGATTCTAATTAATTCATCCAATCCATTTAAGAAATATGTTTTATTATCTGCTGCAAAGTTGATTGCTGATTGACGGTTATCCAAGTTATTTTCTCCTGTTAGTAATTCTTTGATTATATGCCATTTACTTCCCATCGCAAATTTTGGCCTCTGGATTTGTTTATGCTACAATACCCTTGCAATATAATTAATTGTTCAGGCAGGTGTAAATGCTGATTATCAATTGCCGGATTGTTACCTGGGGAAAACCAAATCAAATTCTGAACAACCATGCAGTGTTAATTCGGGAACAAAAAATTTCCAGTATCGATTTACAGGAAAGATTATTAGAGGAATATCCTGAAGAAGAACGATTTGATGCAAACGATCAATTATTGATGCCGGGTTTGATTTGCGCGCACACACATTTTTATGGTGCTTACTCGCGCGGGATGGCAATTCCCGGGAGAGCCCCAGCTGATTTTCAACAAATATTACAAAAATTATGGTGGCCACTTGATCAATCATTAACGATCCAAGATGTAAAATATTCCGCATTAGTATGTATGATCGATGCCATCCGCCATGGTACTACGACACTGTTTGATCATCATGCTTCTCCAAACGCGATCAGCGGTTCTTTAGATGCTATCGAGGAGTGTTTCAGTACGAGCGGTTTGCGAGGTGTTGAGTGTTACGAAGTCACCGATCGAGGCGGATTGGAAAAAGCAGAAGCTGGGATAAATGAAAATGTAAGATTCATCAAGAAGGTTCACAACGACGACCACGACGGAAGAATTGCAGCTACTTTTGGTTTACATGCGAGCCTGACTTTATCTACTAAAACCTTGGAAAAATGTCAAACTGCGGTTGGAAAAGACACCGGGTTTCATATTCACGTTGCTGAACACGAGATTGATGAATATGATTCTCTTCAAAAAACAGGACTGCGGATCATCGATCGATTAAACGCAATGGGTATGTTAGGCGAAAGAACATTAATTGCTCACGGTGTGCATATGGATATGCGCGAGGTAGAAATAGTAGCTCAATCGAAGACCTGGCTTAGCCACCAACCACGCTCTAACATGAACAATGCTGTTGGAATAGCGGATATTGATTCCTTTTTAAGGATGGGAGTTAAAGTCTGTTTGGGAAATGATGGCTTTTCCAATGCCATGTGGGATGAATATCGTGCCTGTTATCTGGTGCACAAATTGTGGAATAAAGATCCACAACGAATGAACGGAGAAAAATTAGCGGAAATTGCTTTTTACAATAATGCTGATCTTGCCTCACACTATTTTCCGGCAAATGGGAGGATAGGTTCAATTGAAGTCGAGGCTCAAGCTGATTTGATATTGGTAGATTACATTCCGTTCACAGAAATGACAGCAGAAAACCTTCCCTGGCATATCCAGTTTGGTTTTAGAGACTCAATGGTGACGGCAACTATGGTAGCGGGCAAATGGTTGATGAAAAATCGTGAATTACTGACACTGGATGAGCAAGAAATTACACGCAAAGCGTTGTCTTCCTCCAAAGAGGTCTGGAAAAGATACCGAAAACAATTCTTAGCAGAGGAAAAATAATGGACGAATCCTCAATTGCAATAAAAAAAATTGCCATACTAGGGGGCACTGGAAAAGAAGGGAAAGGTCTGGCTTATCGGTGGGCAAAGGCTGGACTCGAAGTAGTCATTGGTTCGCGTACGCAAGAAAAAGCGCAAGCGGCAGCAAATGAACTGAATGGAAAACTGAAAGAAAATGGGGAAACAGTAAAGGGTATGGAGAATAAAAACGCGGCTGATTGGAGTGATTTAGTTGTACTTACAGTGCCATATTCAGCCCAAATGAACATGTTACAAGCAGTAAAAGAAAGTGTATTGGGAAAAATCCTCATTAATGTGACGGTCCCTCTTGCTCCTCCAAAGGTGACAAAAGTACAAATGCCTCCTGCTGGAAGTGCGGCACAGGAAGCACAAGACTTTCTCGGAGAACAAACTGCGGTAGTAGCTGCATTTCAGAATGTATCCTACGAACGGCTTTTCAACGATGAAGATGTAAACTGTGATGTGATTGTTTGTGGTACTGGGAAGACTGCACGTCAGATCGTCATTGACCTGGTGCAAAAAGCAGGCATGGTCGGTTGGGATGGCGGCGTGATCGAAAACGCAGTGGTTGTCGAGGGAATGACATCTATATTAATAGGATTAAATAAACAATTTGAAGGTAAAGCCGCTGGTATCAAAATTACAGGAATCGACGAATAAACCAAAATGAACCTCACTCTTACCACTATAAATGACATCTCTCTCATAAAACCGGGGGATAATTTAGGCGAAATCATCGCTGAGAAGACCCTTGAACAAAAAATATGTCCCAAGGATGGGGATATATTTATTCTGGCGCAGAAAATTGTTTCAAAAGCTGAAGGTAGGATGGTTAACTTAACTAGCGTCACCCCGTCCTCTGAAGCATATAAATATGCTGAGATTACCGGAAAAGACCCTAGATTTGTAGAACTTGTCTTACGCGAAAGTAATAATGTTGTCAGAACGGCCTACAATACCCTGATTGTGGAACACAAATGCGGCTTTGTTAGCGCCAATGCCGGAATTGACCATTCCAACGTAAAAGGAGATTGGGGAAACGATCTGGACTGGGTATTACTATTACCAGAAGATTCTGACGAATCTGCTCGGCAGATTCGAGATTTCTTGGGAAGGAAATTTGACTGTGATCTGGGAGTTTTGATTATCGATTCTCATGGTCGTGCCTGGCGAAATGGAACTGTAGGAATTACTATAGGTTTATCTGGGCTGCCTGGCCTCGTAGATTTAAGGGGTGTCTCTGACTTATTCGGGTTCCAACTTAAGATTACCCAGGTAGCAGCAGCCGATGAACTGGCTGCAGGTGCATCTCTGCTCATGGGGCAGGCTTCCGAAAAAACACCTGTGGTATTTGCAAGAGGTTTTCCTTATGCGTTACGAGAAGCAAATTTACAAGAATTAATTCGACCGAAAGAGCAGGACCTCTTTCGATAGGAGTACCTGTGTATTCAATTGCTTCGCTATTCGATACAAACCAAAGCGGGACATGGCAGAAAATAAGCGATTTGTGCAATTTGTCTGGAATGACAACTCATTCGATTCCTCATTTCTCATGGCAAACTGCAGATAGTTATCAGACAGAACCATTAAACAGTGAACTTCAATTATTGTTAAAGACAATATCCCCTTTTTCCTTCACTACATCGGGTTTGGGTATTTTTAATAATGAGCGAAAAATATTATTTTTGATTATTGTAAAAACAAGAGTTCTTTTAGAAATCCACGAGTCACTTTGGAATCACCTTACTAGATTTGCTAATAATCCTCGGCTGTATTATTCTCCTACTAATTGGATTCCCCACATTTCAATTAACCTGAATAAACTTAACGATGAACAATTTAAATGGTCTTTATCGACATTATTGAAAAGTAATTTGAATTTTGAATTTGAGGTGAAAAAATTCGGAATTATTTATTTGGAACAAGGCTCTTCAGGAATCGAAGCAGATTTCCCGTTAAAGGGTAAAGGTGTTTCATAAAAATTTATGACAAAAGTTGTTGCATTGGCAGGAGGCGTTGGTGGTGCTAAATTGGCATGGGGATTAGCTCAAATATTGCCACCGGAGAATTTAACCATTATCGTCAATACTGGAGATGATTTTGAGCATCTTGGATTAAACATTTCTCCGGATGTGGATACTGTGTGTTACACGCTTGGAAATTTGTCCAATCCTGAAACCGGCTGGGGCAGAAAGATTGAAAGTTGGAATTGCTTGAATGAAATAAAGAACCTCGGCGGGCCGGTTTGGTTTAACCTGGGAGATCTGGATATTTCTTTAAATATGGTGAGGACATCATTATTGAAGCAAGGCTGGCTATTAACTGCGGTGACTAAATATCTTTGCCAAAAATTAGGCGTGCTCCATACAATATTACCAATGTCGGATGAACCAGTTCATACTCTTGTCTCGACTGAGGAAATGGGAATTTTGCCTTTCCAGGAATATTTTGTTAAATATCAATGCCAACCAACGATGAAAGGTGTTCAATTTCAAGGTATAGAATCGGCAACACTATCCACAGATGGACAACGAGCTATAAAGGAATGTGAGTTGGTAGTGATTTGTCCCTCAAATCCCTGGGTAAGCATCAATCCCATTCTTGAAATAAAAGGAGTGAAGACGTTACTGTCTACAAAAACTGTTGTTGCGGTTTCTCCTATAATTGGGGGAAAAACCGTAAAAGGTCCAGCAGCGAAAATGTTCGCCGAAATGGGCATATCTCCAAGTGCGTTGGCAGTTGCTCGTCAATATAATAATTTAATCCAGGGATTTATTCTAGATAAAACAGATGAAGAACAGATACAACCGATACAGCAGTGCGGTATAATACCACTTGCAATAAACACTTTAATGTCTGACAATCCCACTCGTGTACTGTTGGCTCGGGAAACATTGGCTTTTGCTGAAAGAATAAAAGGTATGATCGGATGACACTTTGGGCGATAGTTCCGGTAAAACCATTGCGAAGAGGAAAATCCCGACTTTCAGGTGTTCTATCAGAAGATGAACGTACTGCATTAAACCAATCTATGCTTGTCAATACCATAAAAACACTCAAAGCTGTCTCAGAAATTGATGTAATCTTAGTCGTTTCGAGAGATCCTTCAGCTTTATCTCTTGCTCGAGAGTATCAAGCCAGGACAGTACTTGAAGATGGCAGCCCAGAATTAAATACTGCGCTGCGGAGAGCTTCCTTGGTGGCACAAACTTACCAGGCGAATGAGATTCTCGTCTTGCCGGCCGATTTACCATTAATAAAACCAGAAGATGTGCGTGAATTTATTTCCCATTCTGGAAATCCACCGGAAGTGATCATTGCACCTGACCGCCGTAAGGATGGGACTAATGCTTTGTATATAAATCCAGCCAATCTTATCAATTTTTGCTATGGAGTAGGATCATTTAATATTCATTTTGAGCAGGCAAAAAAAGTAAATGCCAGGATCGAAATCATCGAACATGAGGCATTTGCGCTCGATCTTGATCTCCCAGAAGATCTAGTTTATTTACATGAGTTAGAAAACCAGAAAAATAGCCTCGACTAATTAACTTTCGGAGGAAAGATGCCTCAAAGAGTTGCACTTTATTTACAGGATGCTCATGATCTTCGCCAAGGTCTCGATTATGTTAGGTATGCTGAAAAAAGAGGTTTCGAAGCTGTCTGGCAGGCAGAAAGTCGTTTGGTGCGAGATGCAATCGTACCGATGGCAGCTTATGCAGCCGTAACAGAAAAACTTAAAGTGGGATCGGGCGTTATTAATAATTGGACTCGAAATATTGGGCTTTTAGCTTCCACCTTTTTAACATTAGATGATCTAGCTCCAGATCGAATCATCTGTGGTATTGGAGCTTGGTGGGATCCACTGGCAAAAAATGTAGGCATAGATCGAAGAAAACCATTGACCGCCATGAAAGAGACTGTAACCGTATTAAAAAGATTATTGAATATGGAACGAGTTTCTTTTGATGGTGAATTTGTGCATGTACATAATATAGAATTGGACGTGGTCCATGGACGCAAAGAACCTCGCAACGTACCAATTTACATAGGTGCGACAGGTGACCAGATGATGGAAATGACCGGAGAGATTGCTGATGGCGTAGTAATGAATTATTGCGTTCCTCCCGAGTACAATTTCAAAGCCATTGAATTACTAAAATCAGGCGCTGATAAAGCCGGAAGAGATTTCGACTCTATTGACCGCCCGCAATTGATAGTCTGCTCTGTGGACCTTGACCATGATAAAGCAATCGATACCACTCGTGAACTCCTCTGCCAATATTTAGCGCAACAGCCGCATATTGCAAAAGCATCGGGTGTTGCTACTGAAGTTGTTCAGCAGATCCAAGCTACCTTGGGCTGGCCTGCTACACATGAACAAATTACTCAGGCAAAACATTTTGTTCCCATCGATTTGATCGAGCGGATCACTGCCTCTGGTACCCCTGAAGAGGCACGGAAGAAAGTGGCTCAATATTGCGAAAATGGTTGCACTTGCCCAATCCTATACCCTGTGTGCGGTGATGTTAAGCTCTTAATTGATACCTTTGCTCAAAAATAATGACTATTAATCAATCTAACACTCATCATTGCTTTGTTTGCGGAATAGATAATCCGTTCGGATTGCATATTCATTTCACGAGCGACGGGAATGGTTTTGTAACAGCGCAAAAAATCTTCTCAAGTGAATTTCAAGGTTATCCGGGGATTGTACATGGTGGAGTGATTAGTGCAGTTCTCGATGAGGCAGCGGGACGTGCCACCATGCAAAATAAACGCCCTGAATTTATCTTAGTGACAGGTAAGCTGATTGTACATTTTAGAAAACCAGTAAAGATCAATGAGATAATTTACATTGAAGGGAACACTCTCAGCCAGACTGGTAGAGTTTATCAAACGAAAAGTTGGTTAAAAAATTCGAATGGGGATGTTCTGGCGGAAGCAGAAGTAACTCTAGTGCAACCCGGGGAGGCATTAATTGAATCAATCGAACTTGCAGATGATCAGTGGGTTGATTGAAGAAAACGGAGTTCGTGAATGATTGTTGAATATTTACGACCTAATACTCTGAATGAAGCTATTCAATATTTGCAAAGGAAAGAACCCATTACTTTACCACTGGGTGGTGGTAATTTATTAAGCAAATATCAAGAAACTCCCATCGCAGTTGTAGACCTTCAAAACCTGGGTTTGAACCAGATTATCCGTGAGAATGGAAAAATAGAAATTGGGGCTTCTGTATCTTTATCTGGATTTGAAACATTTATGAATAACGAGGTATTTTCAAATGCCTTGCGTATTCAAGCTGGAAAGAATCAAAGAAATACAAGCACGGTAGCTGGTTTGGTCTGTATGGCTGACGGGCGATCCACCTTCTTAACTTTATTATTGACTCTTGATGCACAACTTAACTGGCAACCTGGAGATAAATTAATTTCATTGGGAAATTGGTTGCCGCAACGCCATGATTGGCATGAAGCAACACTTATCACTCAAATTACGATACCAGAAATAACCATTCGTTTTGAGTCGGTTGCGCGGACACCCAAAGATCGGCCAATTGTCATTGTTGCCATGGCAAAATGGCATTCCGGTCGGATGCGTGTCGTCGTTGGTGGATGTGGACCGTACCCGATTTTAGCCATGGATGGCAACAGAAGGGATAATGCCGAATTGGCAGTTGACCAAGCATTTTATAATTCAGATGATCAATGGGCTAGCTCGTCGTACCGTCGTGAAGTTGGGAAAATACTTGCATCGCGTATGGTTGTAGAGTTAAATCAACCAATTGAAGAGGGGTCAGAATGAACATCTCTCTCTTAATTAATGACAAAAAAATAGAAAGTGATATTAATCCGAGCATCACCCTCCTGGAGTTTCTGCGATCTGAGGGATACTTTGGAGCGAAATTCGGTGGCTGTAAAAAAGGAGAATGTGGTGCTTGTACTGTTTTACTAGATGGGAAAACAATTAATTCTTGCTCATTGCTAGCGGCTCAAGCTGTTGGTCATCAGATAGAGACGATTGAAGCAGTAGGCGAGAATCCAGATCAGGGTTGGAAGAAGACTGAAGGATTAAGTTTGATCCAAAATGCGATGATAGATTGTGGCGCTATCCAATGTGGGTATTGCACACCAGCTATGGTCATGAGTGCTGAAGCATTATTTAAGGCAAATCCTAACCCAAATGAAATGGAGATTCGCGATGCTTTCTCTGGAATATTATGTCGCTGTACAGGCTACGAAAAACCAGTTAAGGCGGTCGAATTTGCTCAAAAAGTAAGAGATGGGTTGCTTACCAATAAAAATTTGGAAAAGTCGTTAATTAATGCAGTACTTCCCGAAATGACCACGATTACCCGGTCCCCACATTTTGATCATGTGGGGAAGCCTGATAAAAAAGTGGATGGCGTTAAGCTGGTCCAAGGGAAACCCGCTTATACTACGGATATTGAATTACGAGGAATGTTAATTGGGAAAGTGCTTCATAGTCCTGTAGCTCATGCTTTGATCAAGTCGATTGATACAACCGATGCAAAAGCTTTAAAAGGTGTTCATGCCGTTTTGACCTGGCAGGACATTCCCCGAGTGGTTTATTCCACTGCTGGTCAGTCAGATCCGATTCCTGGGCCTTTGGATATGTTCAGTTTGGATAAGAAAGTGCGTTTTGTAGGAGATAGAGTGGCGTTCGTTGCAGCTGAAACTGAAGAAATCGCGCAAGCAGCCCTATCCAAGATAAAAGTAGAATATGAAATTCTGCCGATTCTATTGGATTCGGAAAAAAGCATGGATGCGAACGCACCTCGTTTGCATAAAGAACCGGAATATGTAAATTTTGCTGATTCTGACCCGCAAAAGAATTTAGCTGCGAAGATTCGCATCGATGTTGGTAATGTTGAAGAAGGATTCAAAGAGGCAGATCTCATCGTTGAGGGGGATTATGAAGTTCCCAAAGTCCAACAAGCACACATTGAACCACATGAGGTCATTAGCTATTGGGATGAGGATGATCGAATGGTCGTCCGAACCAGCACCCAGGTGCCTTTTCATGTTCGAAGAATCCTGGCTCCGGTAGTAGGACTACCGATAAAGCGCATTCGGGTGATCAAACCCCGTGTAGGGGGTGGTTTTGGTGGAAAACAAGAAGTATTGATTGAAGATGTGGCGGTTCATTTAACAATTGCTACCGGTCGACCTGTGCGCGTTGAATATACACGCGAAGAGGAATTCATTGCAGCCCGGTCCCGCCATCCAATGAAAATTCACATGAAGACTGGGGTTAAAAAAGATGGTACGATCACAGCCAATGAAATGTATGCTTTGGCTGATACTGGTGCGTATGGTTGTCATGCTTTGACTGTCACAGGCAATACCGGTCAAAAATCCATGGCATTATATGTTGGCGATGGGAAATATCGTCAAAAGCCGAATATTCGTTTTTACGCCGATATTGTTTATACCAATACACCCCCAGCAGGTGCTTTTCGCGGCTATGGGGTTCCTCAAGGGTATTGGGCGGTTGAACGCCACATGGAAAAAATTGTACATGTATTAGGACTCGATCCGCTTGAATTTCGTTTAAAAAATGCTCTTCGTTCAGAAGAGCTTCAACCATTCAGCACATCCTGGAGCGAAGGGCGAGAACCTCGACCGGAAGTTGTCCACACTGTCGGACTGGAAAAATGTGCACGCTTGGGAAGTAAAGCTATTGATTGGGAAAAGAAATATTCCAATTCTGATTGGCACATGGTGCCAGGTAAGCCGTATTTACGTAAAGGGATTGGTGTAGCAATGGTCATGCAGGGGACAGCAATTCCATATCTGGATATGGGTGGTGCATCCATTAAGATGAACGAAGATGGCTCATTCAACCTGCTTATCGGGGCAACAGATCTGGGAACTGGTTCGGACACAATTTTAGGGCAGATGGTGGGCGAGGTTCTTGGTGTACCGGTAGAAGACATTATTGTTTATTCATCGGATACAGATTTCACGCCATTTGATAAAGGTGCTTATGCCTCAAGTACGACATATATTTCAGGAACCGCTGTAACAAAGGCAGCACAAATTGTGGCAGACCGCATAAAATTACGTGCAGCTTCAATGCTTTCTACAAAAGAGCTTCCTGTATCGACAGAAGATATTATTTTACGCAATCGGAATGCAATTTGTTCGGATGGAAGGAGGATCACTCTTCAAGAAATCGGCCTTGATTCATTGCATCATAATAATCAGGAACAGATCATGGGTACTGCGTCCTATGTTGCGCCTTCATCGCCGCCGCCATTTGCGGCACAATTCGCAGAAATAACCGTAGATATAGAAACGGGAAAATTAATTGTGGATAAGTTGGTTATGGCTGTGGATGCAGGTAAAATCATCAATCCAATTACCGCCTCAGGTCAAATTGAAGGTGGGATGGTACAGGCTTTAGGTTATGCGGTTTGTGAAGAAATGGTTTATGATAGCAAAGGTCAGGCGCGAGAAAAAGATCTTGTGGATTATCATATCTTTCGTGCAGACGAAATACCCGATTTGAAAACTATATTTGTAGAAACTTACGAACCAACCCATCCTTTTGGAGCAAAAGCTGTTGCAGAAATTCCCATGGATGGTGTCGCTCCGGCAGTTGGTAATGCTATCATGGATGCCTGTGGAGCTGATCTTCATCAAAACCCTGCCACACCGGAGCGAATATTAAAGGCGATCAAAGAAGTGAGCGTGAATTAAACTTATGGCATCTCCGATTTACGTAATTGGACACGTTAATCCTGATACAGATTCTATTGCAGCCGCAATCGGTTATTCCTGGCTTTTGCGTGAAAGGGACGGAATTGAAGCTATCGCTGCACGAGCTGGCGCTGTCAATGTTCAAGCGGCATGGGTATTAAAAACGCTTAATTTAGAAGCCCCTGTACTTATTACTGATGCCTCACCACGATTTGAATCGGTTATGCGTAGATTGGATACCACTTATCCGCAACAACCGTTATCTGATGCCTGGGTAATAGCCAGTAGAACAAATGGTATTGCTCCAGTAATTAACCAAGACGGAACACCTTATGGATTAATAACAGGAAAGAGTTTATTCGCATTTTTAACCCATCAAGTTGGCATGAAGCCTGATCGAAAATTATTAACCATATCCGAAATATTGAATTTACCCTGTGATCAAGCAGCTAATACTGAAGTCTTAAAATTTCAAGGAAATGCTAAAATTCGGGATGTTTTGCAAAGAATATTACGCGAAGAAGGGGATGAATTTTGGGTTGTCGATGAAGCCGGCCGTTATATCGGAATTTGCCGCCAAAGAGATTTGCTCAATCCTCCGCGGCTGAAAATCATTATGGTTGACCACAACGAAGCTCAACAATCCATCGGTTCTGCAGAAGAAGCTGAACTCCTCGAAATTCTAGATCACCATCGTTTAGGGAATCCTTCCACCCATGTTCCAATCAAAATGACAGTTGATATTGTGGGAAGTACCAGCACGCTCATTTCTGAAAAAATTGAGGAGGCAGGATTAAGTGCAACCTGGCAAATTGCTGGAGTCATGTTAGCCGGATTATTAAGCGATACTCTTAATTTAACCTCACCGACAACCACAGATCGTGATAAATTAGCAGCCGATCGACTTTGTCGTTGGGCATTTATTCACGGCAGTTTTCTCGAAAAAGAGACTCGTGATTCATTTGGAGTCAAAGTTCTTTCTGCCAGCGCTGGTCTCTCTACCCGTACTCCAAGAGAAGTGGTCACAGGAGACATGAAAATCTATTCGGTGAGCAATCTACATTTTGCGATTGCACAGGTTGAAGTGAGTTCTTTGAACGAATTGAATGGCCATGTAGAGCCTTTGAATTCAGCTCTGGATGAATTGAGAAACACAGACAATGTAGATTTTGCTATGTTAATGGTCACGGATGTTGTCAGAGGCTCAAGTCGTTTATTGCTTTCAAATCCACCGCCGGTGATGGACGAACTTCCTTATCAACCATTGGGAGATAACACCCGCCTTGCTGAGGGTGTTGTTTCAAGGAAGAAGCAGTTATTACCGGTAGTGTTGGGTTTATTGGAGGCTTGATGTCCATATTTCAGTCGATTGCTGATCTTGAAATAAAGGGCGACCCCGTTGTTCTATGTACGATTGTCGACTCAAAGGGTTCTACGCCCAGGCATGAGGGCAGCAAGATGCTGGTATTCCCGGATGGGCACATCCAGGGAACGGTGGGGGGCGGAGAAATCGAGAATCGAGTAATTGTTGAAGCCCTCGATGCACTAAATAAAAGGACTACGAAACTTTTGCATTATAAATTAGTTGACCCTGCCATAGGTGATCCGGGCATTTGTGGTGGTCAGGTAGAGGTGTATGTGGAACCCCTTATTCCAAAATTGACAATTGTAGTGATTGGTACTGGTCACGTAGGCCGCCAGGTTGTTTTCCTCGCCAAGTGGTTAGGATATCGAGTAGTTGTCTCTGATGATCGAGCTGAGCTTTGCACGAATGAATTTATGCCGGGCGCAGATGAATTTATAATATGTCCTATGTCTGAAATCACAAAGAAGTTGGTGGTTACTCCTTACACATATTTTGTAATCACTACCCGTGGTTCAGACGTGGATATAGAGGGTTTGCCTAGTATTTTAGATACTAATCCGGGTTATATTGGAATTATTGGTTCACGAAGGCGTTTAGAAAATACAAAAAAAGAAATAAACAAGAAAAAAGATTATAAGACTGCCCTTAACAAAATACATTCCCCGATAGGATTAGAATTACGTGCTGAGACGCCAGAAGAAATTGCTATTTCTATCATGGCTGAGGTGATGATGGTTGCGAATTCAGCCAGTGGAAAAAACATGTCTGAACGATAAGGAAAACATCAATGATAAAGAAATATGTTTGCTGTGCCAGCATTGAAGATGCTCTTCAAGCCTTATCTGAGAATGAACACCGATCAAAAATAATTGCTGGAGGAACGGATCTGGTACTCGAACTCGAAAGAGATCTATATCCGGATAAGGATATATTGGTCGATATTTCGAGAATTGATGGTTGTGATTCAATTGAGCGCGATACAGATGGTACCTTTCATCTTGGTCCAATGGTGACTCATAACCATGTAGTTGGTTCTGAATTATTACATGAATATGCTCCATTGTTAGTTGAGGCATGTTATGGAGTTGGGTCACCGCAAATCCGCAATCGGGGCACAATTGCTGGAAATTTAATCACAGCCTCACCGGCGAATGATACCATTTCGCCATTAATGGCGCTAGATGCCAGTGTAACTTTGTGTTCAATTAATGGATCAAGGACCGTAAAACTTTTCGACTTTTATAGGGGGGTCAGGAAAACTGTTATCCATGCAGATGAAATGTTGGTTGATATTGCATTTAAGGGATTAGGAAAAAATCAAAAAGCAATATATAAAAAATACGCTCTTCGGAAAGCCCAGGCGATATCTCTGGTAAATGCTTCCATTTTATTGACATTTGATTTAAAAAGAATCATCGATGCTAAAATTACCTTGGGCGCGGTTGCTCCAGTGATTATTCATGCGAGAAAAGCTGAGTCGTATTTACTAAACAAAGAGCTTATAGAGGAAAATATATTGAATTCGGCAGCTTTAGTTGCCGAAGATGTTGCGCCCATCAGTGATATACGTAGTTCGGCCGATTATCGAAAAAAGATCAGTTCAATTCTCGTGAAAAGAGGATTAACGGAGTTATTAAATGAAAACAAGTTTTCAGTGCCTGAAAAACCGGTTTTGTTATGGGGAAAGAGTTCACCAAACCGAGGATACAAAGTAGATCATAAAAAAGAAGTTGACGAAAATAATGTTATTAATACCGTAATAAATGGGGAAGCAATTTCTGTTAAAGCGCAGACAAATAGCTCTTTACTTCACATGATTCGGGAAGAAGTGGGATTAACTGGTACCAAAGAAGGCTGCGGTGAAGGAGAATGTGGTGCGTGTACGGTTTTCCTGGACGGGGTGGCAGTGATGAGTTGTTTGGTACCTGCAGCTCGCGCCGATGGGGCAGAGATCATCACCATTGAAGGTTTATCAAAAGGGGAGGAATTACATCCTCTGCAAAAAGCATTCATTAATGAGGGGGCAGTTCAATGTGGTTATTGCACGCCAGGTTTTGTCATGTCGGCTGTAAAATTATTGGAAGAAAGAGCCAAACCAAATACAGAAGAGATTAAGCTCGCAATCACTGGAAATTTGTGCCGATGCACAGGTTACTATAAAATTATAAAAGCGATAGAATCTGTCGTCGAAGAAAATTAATGGATAAACGTCTTATGAGTAAATACTCGCAGTACATTCCTTCAAGAAAGGGAAATCCCGCAAAGAAAGCCATTCACCCAATATGGAGGGGTATTGGATGCATATTTTTAATTATCATTCCATTCATTTCCTATATTGCTGCAAATTTTATAGTGACGAATCGTAATTCTTTTTCATGGGTTACCGTTCCACGTGAATTGATAGTTATGAAATTGTTTGACCCATTATTATTGGTAAAATTTCTCTATACAGCAATCTTTGTATTTTTCTTATACCTAATATTGACAGTAATTACATTCTTGATCAATCATTTCTTTGGACCTAGCCGATTTGGACCTTATGATGTTCCACCCGATAAGGTTGACCGTCCATGACGATGCAGGAGAAAGACCGAATGAGAGCCAAACCAGAAATTTCACCCCGAATCGATGCCAGCTCAAAGGTCAGTGGAAAAGCACTTTATCCGAGTGACTATAACTTACCCGGGCAACTTTATATGAAAGTGCTATTTGCTGGAAGGCCACACGCAATTATCAAAGCTGTGCATCTCGATGAAGCAAATGCGCTCAAGGGTGTTATAAAGATTTTAACTGCAAAGGATGTCCCGAATAATGAATACGGGCTTATCATTCCCGATCAACCTGTCTTGTGTGGACCGGGATCAAGTAAACATTATGCTGATCATGTGAGATTTGAAGCGGACAACGTTGCACTGGTGATCGCTGAATCTGATGAGGTTGCCGATCAGGCGCGGAAATTAATTGAAGTAGATTACGAAGATTTACCAAGTGTGACTGATGTTCATGAAGCCTTAAAAACAAACTCAGTTCTTCTTCATCCAGACCGAAATACAAATGAATTAGTGCACTACCGTATCCGAAAGGGTAATATGGATGAGGGTTTCAAGGAAGCGGATGTGGTCATTGAAGGTGATTACCACACGCCTGTACAGGAACATGCTTTTTTACAACCTGAAGCCGGAATATCTTATTACGATGAAGCGGGACGTGTGACTGTAGTTGTAGGTGGACAATGGGTGCATGAAGACCAGGAACAAATCGCTCATGCATTAAATCTGGAAAAAGATCAAGTACGAGTCATTTATCCGGCGATCGGTGGAGCATTCGGGGGTAGGGAAGACATGTCCGTTCAAATTATCCTTGCCCTGGCCGCATTCAAGCTAAAAGAAATGGGTATTAATCGTCCAGTTAAAATTATATGGACCCGGGAAGAATCGATAATAGGCCACCCTAAGCGCCATCCTTACCACATCCATACTCGGTGGGGAGCTACTAAAGAAGGAAAATTAGTAGCTGTTGATGTCGATATTTATGCCGACGCCGGCGCTTATTTGTATACCTCTGGTAAAGTATTGGGAAATGCTACTCTATTATGTACTGGTCCATATAATATTCCTAATGTGAGGGTAGATTCGCGAGCAATTTGCACCAATAATATTCCTAACGGTGCATTTCGCGGATTTGGTGGGCCTCAAGCTGCATTTTCCGCTGAAAGTCAGATGGATAAACTGGCTGAAGCATTGCATATCGACCCGGTTGAATTAAGAGTAAGGAATTTGATTGGTGAAGGTGATTTGCTGTCGGTTGGAACGCCCTTGCCAAAAGGTGTGTCTATTAAACAGGTAGTCGAAACCTGTGCAAAAAAAGCAGGCTGGACGCATAATAAAGAAAAAGGTTGGCAAAAACCAACGAACACGAATAATAAATCAGGTTACCTGACTCGCGGACTGGGTTTTGCCTGTGGTTATAAAAACGTAGGATTTTCCTTTGGTGCTCCTGAGAATTGCTGGGCAATCATCGAACTGTACGGGGGATCAGAAATTGAAAAGGTGGTTTTGCGGCATGCTGGCGCAGAAGTTGGGCAAGGTTCACACACAGCTTTTGTGATCATGGCGGCACGTGCGCTAAATGTGCCAATTCAAAAAGTTAATTTAATTGCTGCAGATACTGCTGAGACGTTAAATTCGGGAAGTGTCAGTGCGTCGAGAATGACTTTTATGGCAGGAAATGCTATCAAAGGTGCAGCAGAAGAAGCATTAAAAAAATGGGAAAACGAAGAAAGACCAGCAATCGCAGCTTTTCAATATTGGCCACCCAAAACGTCACTTTATGATCCCGAAACAGGCAAAAGTGAACCAAATTTTGCATACGGATATGTCGCAGAAGCTGTAGAATCCGAAGTTGACACTGAAACAGGTGAGATTCATATAGCAAATGTGATTTGCGTCGATGACGTCGGTGCAGCCATTAATCCGCAGCAAGTGGAGGGACAAGTTGAAGGTGCCGTAGTTCAAGCTTCTGGATACGCTTTGCTCGAAAACTTTATACAGAAAAATGGACACACATTTACCAGTAAGTTTTCCACTTACTTGATCCCAACAGTCTTGGATATTCCAGATAAAGTCGAAGCTGTCCTTTTAGAGTATCCTGACCCAATTGGCCCTTGGGGTGCAAGGGGAATGGGTGAAATGCCTTATTTACCATTTGTTCCGGCCGTTACCTCCTCAGTCCATGACGCCCTTGGAATCTGGTTTGATGAATTTCCGTTAACTGCAGAAAGAATCAGCAATGCCATTGACTCAGCCAAAAAATGATTTGTCCGATGAAAATAATGTCGCCGGTGTGATTTTGGCAGCAGGTGAATCCAGTCGTTTTGGAAAACCCAAACAGTTATCCTCTTTCAGAGAAAAAACTTTTATTGAAAATGTGGTTGAGATTGCGCTTACAGCAGCGTTATTCCCTGTCGTTGTTGTGCTCGGTTCTCATTTAGAAGAAATAAAACCAGTTCTTGAAAAATATAATGGGTTGATCACTATAATTGAAAACCCCAACTGGAATGAAGGACAAAGTAGTTCTATTCGTGTAGCAATACAAAGCATTAAGAAAAATTGTAAGGCAGCAATTTTCCTACTGGTTGATCAACCTCAGATTGAACCTGAACTTGTTTTGGCATTGATAAGTGATTACTTTAGAGAAAGAAACAATATCATTGCACCTTTCGTAGGGGAGCGAAGAGGGAATCCAGTTTTATTTGATAAAGTTTGTTTTTGTCAACTAAATTCACTAACGGGCGACCAAGGCGGCCGAACAATATTTGAAAAATTTGGGTTGACTCGCCTGAATTGGGAAGATAAGCGAATATTATTTGACGTAGACATTCCTGAAGATTACGAAGAATTGAAAGCTATTTATGAATAATGATGGCAAGGATCATAGTTGTTTTTCATGCATTATATTGGCTGCAGGTCTATCAACAAGAATGGGTCAATCCAAAATTATTCTTCCCTGGGGAAGCAAATCAGTCGTTGGAACGATTATCGATAGTTTCAAAAAGGCAAGAATTCGACAAATAATCGTGGTTACAGGTGGATATCGAGATGAGGTAGAAGCAGAAGTTGCAAAATTTAATGCGGAGATTGTATTTAATCCTGATTTCAAAAACGGTGAAATGATCCGCTCATTTCAAGTTGGGATGAGTATTTTGAATCCTGAGTGTAGCGGAGTTTTTGTAGCGTTAGGGGATCAACCTGAAATTGATGTGATTGATATTTTAGGCATCATGGATAAAAGTGATGTGTTCCCTGATAAATTGATTATCCCCAGTTATTCAATGAGACGTGGCCATCCCTGGTTGGTTCCAAAAGTATTTTTCAATGAAATAAGAATCATTCGGACTCCGGATACAATGAAAACCTTCATTCAAAAACATGAAAGAGAAATCGAATATTACCTTGTGCAGAAATCAAATATATTGGCTGACCTGGATACCCCTGAAGATTACCAAAGACTCAAACCAAAAAAGGAGAATTAATGGTTATGATTAATTCTCGTCGGGATCGCTACTATTGTCATCACTCTGCCCTGGATTATCAGGAAGTTGCAGAAGACCATTTTCCATATCACTGATTACCTTTTTTGCCTGAATCAGGTAATTATCAGGGACCATGACATCAACTTCGCCAAGCGGACCAACAGTAAGGCCATAGGTCATGCCCGCAGATTGTTGGTTCGTGAACGCGGGAATGCCAAAAGATTCCAATAATATTTTCACAGAATCAGCTTCCAGCCTCCCATTTGCCACAAAAACAACATTTTTACCCACTTTTCTCTCAAACATCGGTATGTTCCCTTTCTAGTTTTTGCGAAAGACGGTCTTCTCGCTTATATAGTTCTTTTTCAAGTTTTCGATCCTGATATGTATAATACCTTTTTTTAGATAAAAGGGAGATTGCTGTTTCCGTCCAAATCTGTGCCGAATCATAATTGCGTTCAATATGTTCGAAATACTTGGCAATTTCTATTGCAGAAGAAATATCTTCGAACCCCACTGCCTTTTGCCACATAAGTAGCGCTTTTTGAAAATCTTTCTGTATTTTAAATATGTCACCCAGCTTACGAAGCAAAATTAATTTTAAATGAGGTGGTAATTGATCGTGTTGTTCGCATTCCGTGAAGATATTTTGAGCAATTTCCGTAAAACCCAAATCATAATATAGCTGTCCTAAAGAAAAAAAATCTATTGGGTTAAATTGTTGCGAGTATTGTATATTCTCAAATGAGGTGGAGAGGTGTAAGAAAAGTGCTGCTAAAGAGAGAATATCCATTCCATTGTGATACAAAACACCTTTTAAGGGGGCAGGATCTCCACTCCGTAAATAATCAAAGTATATCTGGGGTATCATCCACCCAGGCACTTCGTCTTCTGTACGTGGAATATCCAAAATCTCTTGCTCCAAATCTTGCAAGGCACGATTCTGTAAACGGTTTTTCCAAATTTTACGAGACAAAAACAGAAGATCAAAATGAGCCATCGATTCAAATGGATTGGGCATTCTATTTAAGATAAAACGAGTGCGAAGTAATGGTATGTCAAAACCCTTTCCATTGAACGTAATAATCCCAGAAAATTGGTTGCTGATTTTGGAAATTTCCAGAAGCAGCGATGGTTCTTCAGCAGGATCACTTAATATAAATTGTCTTAACAAAAAACCATTGTTAGTAAAGTATCCTAACCCCACAAGAAATGCCAGAGTGCCGGTCCCTCCTGATAAACCAGTGGTTTCTGTGTCGACAAACATTAAATTGGATAAGTTTGTACCTTGTATGGTTTGCACATGAGCGGCAGCAGAAATAGTAGTTAATTCGACTGCCGTATTAAAATTAATAGCGCCGTGCTGGTAATCCAAGGGGTACTTTTTTTCTATCAAATAGGTTGACCCGAAATTGTTTGACACCTCACTAGCTTGAAGAATTGTTGCGAAATCTACTTTAGGAAATAGAATAGATGGCTTCTCTATTTTTGAAGCTGGTTTAAACCCTAAAGCCTTTAATCGATCTGAGAGGGAATCCATTATGTTTGATCGCCTTTTAATAATAACGAAAGTAAATAGGTTGTTTCTTTTTTTCCCCCTACGCCTGCTTCACTAATTGGACCGACACAAGAAGGACAACCTGCTTCACACTCACATTGATTAATTAATTCGCTTGCATTTATAAGAAGTGATTGATACTGCTGATACAAAGTTTTGGTCAATCCAATCCCAGCTGGTATGGCATCATAAATTAATATTACTGGTTGTTTATTCGCAAAGTCTGAAGAGGGGTCTGCAAACGATCCGAGATCGTTTTCGTCACACATGACAACCAAAGGCGACAAATGGTAAAGCGCATAATTTAAACCTGAGATTGCACTACGAATTTTTACCTTCATTTCAACAAGACGATGACAATTAGGACAGAGAGTCACCAGGTTGTTCAGGTCATTGGCGATATTCGGATCACTAAAAAGACGAAAAGGGATTTTATGATGTATGTGATGTGGCTTTGTATTTTCAGCGATTCCACATAAGCTACAACGATATTGGTCGCGCATTCTAGCGAGATTTCGCTGTTTTTCCCAATTGGGGCCATAATCATTTGGATCGCTAAACCACATTTTTTCTTGACGCATTTTATTAACCAAATCATTCTTAAGCACGAACCAAAAGCCAAAAGTCCTCAACACGGTGGTGGGCATTTCTAAGGATTCAAGGGATAGTATTTCATGCGTTGACCAGTCAATCTTTTTATATCCTGTTATCTGGGTGTTCACCTCGATTTCACTATAATGAATTTCAAATGCAGAATTTTCAGCGTGATTCAAATCTTGTATGATATTTATCGTTTGATTTTTTACTGATTCGGTGTAATAGGGGAGAGTTGTGGGTTCAAGTTCTGCAATATTTTGATCCAGATCCAATGATTTTACCAAATAGGGATCACCTTCGTGCAGGTAAATGGCGCCAGGATGTACCATCCAAAGACTGCTTGCGAAATCCAACTCACCGATTTTTTTTTGTTCTTCAGCGGAATTACTCTGAAGTGATATTGAACGGGTCGCAGTGCTTCGCAATGAGACCGCACCGGATGGATAATCCTGTGAGGTCCAGAAAAATCTATTTCCTTTTTTGATTAAGACACTTTGAGCTTCTAATACTTCGAGAAAGGAGTTTATATCGGAAGGATCCAAAGAACCAAAAGAGTCGCCTTCTTGAAATGGTAGTTCAAAGGCAGCACACTGCAGATGTTGAATCAGAATCAGCGGATTATCCGGATCGAGCAAAGCCATTTCTGGATTATGGTCTAATAGATACTCCGGGTGTCGGATCAAGAATTGATCTAATGGATTTGCCGAAGCGATCAGAAACGCTGCTGATGTATTCTGCTTTCGCCCTGCTCGACCTGCGCGCTGGCGTGTAGATGAGATAGTTCCCGGGTAACCCGCCAGAATGACTAAATCTACGCCACCGATATCTACACCAAGTTCAAGCGCATTTGTGGCAATAGCTAACTTGATTAATCCGGATTTTAACCCTTGTTCGATTTCACGACGATCGCTTTTTAAATACCCGCTACGATAGCCACGGATGATTTCGGATTTTTGAGGGTATAACTTGCGCAGTTCATGGATAATAAGTTCTACGCTGCGACGGCTGCGCGAAAATAGTAGTGCTTGTGATTTTAGTTGAAGAATAAAATCAGAAAATTGAACGCTCGTAGAGATAAGGCCTTGTCGGACACCTAATTCTTTATTTACTATGGGCGGATTGTAAAACAAGAAGTATTTTTTCCCGTGTGGAGAACCATCCTGGTCTATTAGTTCGACAGGTTGATCAATCAAACGATTTGCATGTTCTTTTGGGTTTGCAATTGTAGCGGAGGTTAGAATAAATTGAGGATGAGAGCCATAGAAATCAGTAATTCTCTTCAATCGCCGGATGACATTTGCAACATGAGATCCAAAAACTCCCCGATAAACATGTACTTCGTCTACAACAATATATTTTAACTGGCCCAAGAATTTTTCCCATGAGGTATGGTGTGGCAAAATCCCAAGGTGCAGCATATCCGGATTGGTCAACAAAATGGAAGCATTCTCGCGGATGGAAGGCCTCAAGGAAGTTGGTGTATCTCCATCATAAACCGCTGGCAAAGGGCCGGAATGGGGAGAATACTCTTTCGTGAAGTGAGTGCAAAAATTATTCAGCGAATTCAACTGGTCGTAAGCCAACGCTTTGGTCGGATAAAGGAGTAAAGCCGTCGATAAACTCGTTTTTAGCTGAGAATCCAATATCGGAATTTGGTAGCACAGACTTTTTCCACTCGCAGTACCTGTGCTGATTACGACGTTTTTTTCTTGAAATATTAAAGAAATCGCCTCATTTTGATGTGAGTAAAGAGATTGTATCCCCTGTCTGCGCAGAGCTTCTATCAGGTCAACATTCAGCGATTGTGGAAATGGGAAATAAGTTGCTTCTCTAGCAGGAGTTGTAGACCAGTATGGAATGTTTTCACTAAATTCTGGTATCGCTTCTAACTGGTTTACAAATAAATTTACTGCAGATTCTACCATCAGTAATATTGCTCCCGTATTTGATTAGAATTATACTCTTTGAGTAAGTCATGCGATAAAAATCTCAGACAAGAGGTAAGAAATATGAAACTAGCAATTATAGGTGCAGGTGGAGTCCGCACTCCACTTATCGTTAAGGAATGCTATAAAAAAGCTGAATCGCTAAATTTGACCGAACTTGCTTTAATGGATATCGATGATTTACATTTACGGCAAATTGAGCTGGTAACTCAATCAATACTGGACGAAGAACCCAGAAATCTGAAACGAACGATTACAACCGATCCAATTCAAGCTTTAGAAGGGGCTGATTACGTAATTACTACCTTTCGAGTTGGGGGAATTGAAGCACGTGTAATTGATGAACGCTTACCCCTGTCTCAAGATGTTCTAGGGCAAGAAACTACAGGGGCCGGGGGTTTTGCTATGGGATTGCGATCAATCCCAGTTTTGTTGGGATATATAGATTTGATGCGTCTTTATTGCCCGAATGCCTGGTTGATTAATTTTGCCAATCCTTCTGGAATGATGGCTGAGGCTGCAATTAGTGCAGGAAAATGGGATAAAACGGTTGGAATTTGTGATGCTCCTACTGAGGTACAACGGGTGGTCAGTAAATTCCTGAATATTCCGGAAAATGATATTTATCTGGATTATTTTGGCTTGAATCATTTAGGTTGGACGCGACAAATACGTGTTCACGGTCAAGATATATTGCCGGGATTAATCGACAACCTGGAGCAACTTCCAATCAAAGATTTATTACCATTTTCCATTGAGTTGATTAAATCCTTAAAAATGATCCCCAACGAATATTTATATTATTATTACTATTCTCGTCAATCAGTTCAAAATATATTGCGGAATAAATATACCCGTGGTGAAGAAATATTATTTGCAAATAAGGCACTCTTTGCAGATTTAGCTACATTTTTGAATTCTCCAGAGATGCTAAAAGATCGTTATACGAAATATCTTGAAACACGACGTTCGCATTATATGGAAAACGAAACAGGCAAAGCAGTTATTGATACTAACGAGTCAATTACTTTGGAATTGCAGGGTGGGTATGCTGATGTCGCGTTACGCCTGATCCGTTCCCTTGAAAAAGGCGAAAAACAAGTTCATATCGTCAACACAGTGAATAGAGGCGCGATTACGGGGCTACCGAAGGATTGCGTAGTCGAAGTTCCATGCATGGTAGGAAAAGACCTAATTCAACCTTGTAATGTGGGTGAAATCCCCTTACATTGCCTTGGATTAATTGCGAGGGTTAAATCCTATGAACAACTTACCATTCAGGCTGCGGTCGAAGGCTCGGAATCGAAGGCGATTGAGGCATTAACTTTACATCCATTGGTGGCTGATGAAAAAATTGCAAGTAGCCTGGTAAAAGGATTTAAAAAAGAATTTGGCAAAGATTTTCTCACGGGGATTAAATAATATATGGATTTCGATGTCATTGTACTTGGAGATTATTGTCTGGATTTAATATTTACTGGCTTGGAATCATTGCCGATCCTGGGTACAGAAATTGAAGCGAAGGGATTTGCGATGGAACCGGGTGGAGCTTGTAATACCTCATTGGCTTTGCACCGATTGGGAGTACGAACTGCCTGGGCAGTTGAATTTGGCACCGATGACTTCAGTAAGTATGTTTTGCAAAAATTCAGAGATGAAAAATTCCCCGAAGATTTATTTATTTTTTCAAAAGGTCCAGTACGAAAAATCACAGTATCACTCTCTTATCCAGGGGACCGGGCTTTTATTGCATATTATGATCCCGGGAATATGGTACAGACAGCTTTAAGAGGGTTAACAACGAAGACTGCTAGGATAGTGGTAATTCCGGCACTTTTTCTAGGCCCTGCTTTGCAGGCTGGGAGCTTGATAGCCAAAGCAAAGAAAATAGATATTTTTATGGATGGAAATAGCACGACAGACAGGACCATTCTTGATCCACAAATCCGAACTGCGCTAAAAGTTGTCCGTTTTTTTTCGCCCAACAGTAAAGAAGCACGTCGTTTGACACAAATGCAGGATATACAAGATGCAGCCAAGAAACTTGGCGAATTTTGCCAAACTGTCATAATCAAAGATGGAGCAAATGGTTCCTGGTGTTGCGATAGCGGTAATATCTATTATGAACCAGCCATTCGGATAAAAGCAGTAGATACTACCGGCGCTGGTGATTGTTTTAATGCCGGTTTCATTAAAGCCTGGGTTGATAAAAAGAGTATTCAAGAATGCTTGTTTTGGGGAAATATCGCCGGAGGGTTGTCAACGCAGTTACCAGGGGCGAATAATTATCACTTATCAGTTGAGGAAATAGAAAAAATAATCTCGAGGAGGAAAAAATGAGTGCTGTCATTTGCATTATTGCAGGCATTTTTGTTGCAATTCTATTAAACTACCTGGCAGATGTATTGCCCGTAACCGGAAAATTCAGCCGGCCAATGTGTCATAAATGCAGGCATTCATTTACGGCGAAAGAATATCTTTTTTCATTTCATTGCCCGAATTGTGGAGCAAAACCTCCCCCCCGTTATTGGATTGTTATGGTATGTGGAATTTTCGGAAGTTTATTGTTAGCAATTTTTCCGCTTAAACCATTGGGTTTTTGGATAAGCCTACCTATGATAACTTTTCTTGCATTGGTAATGATTATCGATATCGAATATCGAGCGGTACTTCTGGGAACCGATATCGTTGGTATTATCCTAAGTGTTTTCTACGGTCTACTACTCCATCGACCAAGTGTAATGATCCTGGGCGGTCTTGCCGGTGCTGCTATAATGACACTGTTTTATTTTGGAGGGATTTTATTCAATAAAATATTTGGAAAAATTCAGCATCAAGAAATTAGCGAAGTCGCACTTGGTTTAGGAGACGTCTTTGTTTGTGGATATCTTGGATTAATCATGGGATGGCCGCACATTATTGCTATGATAATCATCGCTGTTTTTTCAGCGGGTGTTTTTTCATTGGGGTATATTTTAGTAAAACTTATACAAAAAAAATATACGGCTTTCTCGGCTATCCCTTATGTCCCCTTTTTGATTTTGGCTGCGCTGGCTATGTTCTATCTGCCAGGGTAGTTAGATCGCCTTTTCGTTTTGTTTGAACATTTCTACTAAATATTTAGCTTGGAGAAAATACTCGTCTCGGTCTTTCCAGTTATTTACTGGATTAAGGAGGCGAATAGGCACTTCTGGGCAAATCCGCGGAATTGCCAGATGAAAAACCTCATCCTCAATCATGTCTCGTTCAGGTAATTCACCTCTTAACGCAGCACTTATCATAGAGCGTGTATAAGATAACTTTATTCTTTCGCCAACGCCATAAATACCTCCTGTCCAACCGGTATTAACTAACCAGACTTTGGTAGGGTTTTGATTTAATTTGCCAACCAAAAGTGTGGCATATACATCAGGCATCAAGGGTAAAAACGGTGCGGCAAAACAAGAAGAAAATGTAGCCAGTGGGGTTTTACTCAAACCCAGTTCTGTTCCTGCTAATTTTGACGTAAAGCCAGATAAAAAATAGTAGATTGCCTGTTCCCGAGTCAATAAAGAGATGGGAGGAAGTACTCCAAATGCATCGGCTGAGAGAAAAAAGATATTTCGTGGGTGATCGCCTCGGCCAGATTTTACTGAACCCGATAAGAACTCCAGCGGATAGGCAGCCCGACCGTTTTCGGTTAGTGAGGAATCATCGAAATCGATCATCCGACTATTGGGTTGAATGACCACATTTTCAAGTACTGTTCCATAATGGATACAAGCTTCGTAAATCTTCGGCTCTGCATCTTTTATTAATCCGAGAGTTTTTGCGTAACAACCACCTTCAAAATTAAACACACCATCTTCGCCCCACCCTGTTTCATCGTCGCCAATTAAATATCGATCCGTATCGGAAGAAAGGGTTGTCTTACCGGTTCCAGAAAGGCCAAAGAATAAGGCAGTCTGGTTGTTTTTTCCTATATTTGCCGAACAGTGCATTGGAAAAATTCCATGTTCAGGCAATAGTTTGTTCATAATTGAAAAGGCAGCTTTCTTAATTTCACCTGCGTAAGCTGTCCCTCCAATTAAAACTATTCTTTTTTCAAAATCTATAATAATAAACGTACCCGAATTAACTCCGTCAAATTCAGGTTGTGCGATGAACCTAGGTAAATCAAGAATAACAAAATCGGGAGATGTTTCTTTCTCTCTTCTAGATAAGAACAAATTTTTCGCAAATAACGCGTGCCAAGCCAACTCACTGATTATCTGAACCGAAAGGGTATACTTTGGATGGTTGCCAATAGCAAGATCTTGTATATATAATTTTTTGGTTTTTGCATAGCGCTGCATTTTCTCCATTATGTGGTGCGATTGTTGAGGAGAAATTGGTCGATTTATTGTCCCCCAATCAATACTGCTTTCAGCTGGGACATTATATTGCACAATGAATTTATCTCTTGGAGATCGACCTGTAAATTTGCCTGTATTTACAACAACTGACCCCATATCTGATAATTGGCATTCACCTTCTAGTACAGAAATTTCAATTAACTGGCTTCTAGATAGATTTCTAAATACTCGTTCCTCTTTGCCTGCTCCTAGCGCTTCTAGATCGAAATCGCTTGGTCGCTCAAGGATCTGCATAGAAAGTATCTCCTTATATTAGGGTGTTTTGTTTAAAATGAAATGATACCAAAACCAGAGAACATCGTTAGCGGGTTTTGAAAGAACTGAGGGGGAGCTGTCCAGTACTTCAGCAACAGGTTGATTATCACGTGAAATGAATCCAGTGATCCAATTTTCTTTACCCGCAACAATAATAGCGGCATTGTAGATAAGGGATTGTGTATCCAAATCTAGTTGATGATTTCCCCAATCATCCAAGCAGCTTCCGAGCGTATCTCTACATCCGGCGAAAGAATTCGTCGAAGATGGATAATCCAGGCCCAGCCATATAGGTTTTTTATAACTAGAGAGCATTGGATATAAACTCTGTTCCAGATCTTGTTGAAAAATCGTTTCAAGATCGCCAATTGAAGCACCACTCGTCTGAGATAAGGCGGGGGAGTATACTACGTAAATCCCATCAACGGAATCCAACCAAGTCGGAGTCACAGAAGTGCTGGGATAAGCCACTGCTCCAAGAATTGATCCAGAAAAACGGGAACGTAAATCTTGAATTAATTGCCGCCATTGATCATCTGCATTCTCGGGCGCAAGCGAAGGATTCCCATTGGCTAGAACTCCATTTGACATCGATGGACTTACCATTGGATCCCCAATGATGATGGTTTTTACACCTGTTAGAGCTGCCCAATCTGCAACCTGCATCATATAACGATGATATCGATCATACCAACTAGTCCACCAACCATCATCCCTTGTGGCAGACTCCCAATAAGCAGAAGCGCCCTCAGGAAAATTAATCCTGGGAAAAAGGGCGACATTTAAATTATCTTGCCCAGCCCGGATGATTTCTGTCTGCATTTCATTCCAGGATATATCAGAATCCGGAACAGGCTCGAGATATGGAGGAGAATTGCGTGTAGCAGTCCAGGTAGGTGAAAAGACCACAAAATTTGAACCCGTGGAAGATATTCTATTTAATCCGTTTATTATATAGGTTGAAAAAAGAGGTGAATAATTATCTGTAATTTCAAAACCAGCATTAAAATCTGGGCGAGGGGAGATATCACCACCATCAGTGACGACAACTGTGGGGGTAGTGGATATTAGGTAATTCGTCCATTGTGTTATATTTTGTGAAATTGTTTGAGGTTGTTGAGAAGGTGTAAATTTTTGGTCAGTTTGAGCCACTGCCTGGGTCAATTCGCATAAGTCATTTCGGCAAAACCGATATTCTATTTCACCAAAAAGATTTAAAGGCGAATAGAGGGTGTACTCCCATTGATTGGGACCAATTTTTGTCATTGGAATGGATTCAAACCAACCAAAGGGATTGAATTGAATTGAGACGACTTCACCCGAAGGAATTTCTGAGGCAGCGGTGACTAAAAATGAGACGGCTCCCAATGAAGGCGATTGAAAAGTGGACACAACATCATTTACAGTTGTGTCAGTAGGTGGAACGATTACCTCTCTTAAAACAAATGCACCGGTTGAATTTAGTTCACTATTCCAAAGGCCGTCGCCAAAAGTGTACTTATATCGAAGATCGTACCCTGCAGGTAATTTCAATTGCAGTTGGTAATGATTAGTAGAAACTTTGGTAAGGATTGGTAGATTTGCTGCCACAGTTGTTGAACCGGAATAGAGATCGGCATAAATATTTCCCAACTCTTGATCATTACTTGCAAATCGTAAAGGAAGTTGATTGTTATATCCTTCTGGCAAAGTTATATTAAAAGTTACATTTACAAGAGGTCGTTTATCAAGATAAACAAAAACAGGCGTAGTAGATTCTTCTGCAATCGTCACCCCTTGGGAGAAAGTCGAAAATTGTCCATCCATACTGTAAACGACAAGGGAATGCGTTCCTGGAGTGAGACCTTCAAGGATGAAGGATCCATCCGAAGCTGTGACTGTCTGAACTCCTTCTGCTGTGACCAGTAAATTTGGAATTGGTGCATTGGTATTTTTATCTATGAATTGACCTCGAACCCGACCAATGGGTCCAGCGTACAGTTGGTCGATCCATCCGGCTATATTATCCTGAATTATTTCAGGACCAGAAATATTTGCTAAACGAAAACGGACCTGATTTCCTTGAGGAGTATATTCTGTCGTGCTTACTTCAGCTTGGCGAATATAACGATATTTCACAACTGAACCAATGACAAGAGGAATTTTAATAAAAAAGGTTCTGTCGTCCTGTTTTGTCATTTCGAATCTTTGCGGGTTCATAGATAAACCTGTAACATCATCCAAAATTTCTAGGACTAACGTTGAATTATCGGGAATAGCCGAAGGCAAAGTAACCTGAAAAACTACTTCCGCCTGAGGCAAGTTTTGAAGCGATTGTACTGGTTTGGAAAAAAAGCTTATAGGGGTACAAGATGAAATTGTACCTATTAAAAAAATCGATAAAAATAGTACCTTCAAAATCTTTCTTGTAATGGGTGGGGAGGATTTCATATTTTTATCTGAGTAGTATTTGATCAAAATATTTGGATTTCATAGAAATTTTTGGTGAATTTCTGATTGATGATCTACCAAACTACCTAATACCCCATTTACAAATCGAGAAGAGCTATCCGAACCATAAATCTTTGCCAGTTCAATTGCTTCATTGATGGCCACTTTAATAGGTGTTATTTCGGAAACTGCAAATTCCCAAAGAGCAATGCGGAGAATATTGCGATCGATAACAGCTACCTGATCCATTGGCCATTCTGGTGCATGTTCTGCTACGATGATATCCAATTGACTTATGATAGGTACGACTCCCAAAACAATAGATCGCGAAAATTCCTGTACCTTCTCATCTACCAATTCCTCAGCAAGACGAGACTCAAATATTTCACCAACTGGATGGCCAGTCAAATCATATTCGTAAAGAACTTGCAAGGCAAATCCACGTGCCTTGGTACGAGATTTCATCGAGAGCTTCTACTTTTCTGCAAATGCGATATCTTCTACATGGATATTGACTCTGCCAACTTCCATACCCACCATTTCGGAAATGGATCGTGACACCTGATTCTGGATGTTATGACTAACATCCCTTACATTGAAATCACGTTTTAATACAATATATAAATCGACATAAACAATATTATCTTCAACGGATACATCGACGCCTTCTGACATCCCTTTTTTGAAAAGGGTGTTAACGTCACGGGGAACCGGGGTGAGGTGGCTAACGCCTTCAACACTAAGTGCTGCCAGTTGAGCAATTGAGACCAAAACTTCTGGTGCAATGGTCGTTTTGCCGATTGGTCTTTCTTTTTTCTCCATTTTACTCACTCCATTCCTGATTTCACTTCCAAATAATTATAACCCTATTCATATTGAAAGGGCACGCGCAGCATCTACTTACTGGTGGGCACGGATGAACTCAAGGCATGCCATTTCTGCTTCAGGTAATTGGCGGTCAATTAATATACAATGGGTTGATTCTTCCATCCAGATCAATTCTTTTTCAGTGGAACCAATACCTTCAAGAACTATCACCGAACTCATTAAGTCAATAGAACGATCTAATTTACCCTGGAAGATAATCGTTGGAATTGTCATTTTTTTTAAACAACGTTTTACTCTACGTTGTAGTTTGAGTAATTGAGCAGCAGCATGTAGAGGAACGACATTAAAACCTTGCCACTCCATCGTTTCATCTACGTTTTTCTTAAAAATAAATGACTTAAAGGGCCAAATAAATTCAGCGGCCGTCAATCCGGGGACTTTAAGCGCAGGTGCAAATAACATAGTACCGGCAATTTCGGGATGAGCAATAGAAAGCATCATGGCAATCAGCCCCCCCATTGATTCACCTAGAATAAATATTTTTTTACAGTCTATGGATAAACCACTGTATGCCTTTTCTGCACATTCAACCCATTCTCTCCAACTTACCTGGTTCATTTCTTCTGGGGTGTGACCATGTCCGGGTAAGAGGGGAGCTGATACGGTGTACCCAAAATCAAACAAGAATTTGGCCATTGGTCTTACTTCTACAGTAGTCGCTGTAAAACCATGGAGAAGAAGTATTCCGATGGAATTTCCCTTCCATAAGATTGAAGAGCCATCTAGCTCTGCATGTTGAAAGATGTTAGGAGTTGTCATTGGTAAACCTGATCAGATATGATTGGAATGGTAGAAACAGCATAAGGTAAAACTGCTATTGAATGAATACGGTTATCCATTTTATTTGCTTGAAATAATCCATCTTCGATTGAATTAACTGGCGTGAGTAAAAGCTGTCTCACTCTTTCTGGGGGAAGAAGCGAAAGCAATAAGATCGGATGGTCTTTGGCGATTCTGGCGATTTGAAATGCCTTATGAGGACCAATTGAAAAAACTTGTTCGGAAAACTTTGCAATCGAATCATCTAATGAATAGACATCCTGCATAAAAATTTCATACTCCGGGCTACCAATGCCTTCCTCACAAGCTGCAGCCAAAAGAATAATCCCACCGGGCCGCAAGATTAAGGATGCGTGTGTCATGGCTTTTTGAGCCTGGTATAAATTAATATCCTTAGGATAGCCACCTGCAGACGCAATTACCAGATCAACTGGATGTGGCAATTCTTGCATAGAGACTCTACGTGATACTTTCATCCCTTCGCGCATTACATCTTCTGGTTTTCCAAACAAACAACTCAAGATTTGTTTGTTTGTATTCATCACAACATTCAATGCAAGATCAACATGAATTAATTGGCCAATTTCTTCTATATCTTGGCGTAGCGGATTAGTTTCAAAATTACCAACAGTTGCATCTTTATTTAGTAACAAGCTGTGATTAGTGGTGATCGTCCTGCGGCCACATACTCCGATTGCTGCGCTTTTTACTCCTCCTGAAAAACCCGCAAAATGATGAGGTTCGATATTACCAACAACGATCCGAATATCTGCTTTATCAAATTCGCGATTCACGAATACAGGAGTTCCTCTCGTAGTTATCCCTTTGTAATTTAACCCCATTTCGTCATCACAATTATGTGAGATAATCGAATATTTTTTTATGATTTCCGCAGGCAATAATTTTGGATACTCATCTTCGGACATCGGTGTATGAGTCCCTACGCCGATAATAAAACGAATATTTTCTTGTTTTACACCTGAAGTAAAAAGCTCTTCAAGTAGTAAGGGAACCAGCATAGAATTAGGTACCGGCCTTGTCTTGTCATTTATTACAATAGCAACGGTTGATTCAGGTGTGACCATTTCAGAAAGAACAAGCGCATTTAGAGGCTGATCTATTGCTTGACGAACGATTTCTTTCTCTGGCTTATCTGGTTCAACAAAAGAAGGTAACACCTGATGAATTTCAAATGTTTCGGGTAAAGTAAAACTGAGGAAAGAATGACCGTAGTGGAATGAAAAAGTGCTCATGAAAACAGCCTTGATAAAATAGAACATTATATCTAATATATTAGTCGCGGTGCCAGGTACCATGCCCAGCCAAGATACGGTCAGGTTGGAGTTCTAATTGTTTTTCAAATGATTCGCAAGCTTTTTCCAGATTCCAGGTGTTTCCACCGGTAGAAGGGTAGAGGAGATTACCTTTGATCGTAATTGAATCTCCACAGAATAAAGTTCTCGTCATGCTTGACCACAGAGAAATATGGCCTGGAGTGTGACCTGCAGAATTAATTACTTCAAGTCCGCCTAAATAAGGTAATTCTTCACCGATGTTCAAAATTCGGTTGATTTGTGCTGGTGATGATTTAAAAAGTGGTCTGGCCAAACTAAAGAAAAACCTGGATATCCCCACAGGCTCGAGTTCACGTGAGCTTTGACCTTTACGAATCGCTTCGGCTTCAACAAGAGAAGCGGCACATACTAGTGATGGAACACTGTCTTGCAGTAAGGATAGACATCCAAAATGATCAGCATCGGCATGAGTAATTATTACCATTTCAATCTTGTCTATTGGAATTGATTGATTAATCAGGAATTTCTTTATGCGCGTATAGTTTGTAACTAGTCCGGTGTCGATCAATAAATAGCCAGCTTCTCCTTCAATTAAATATTGACGAGCAATCGATGGGGGAATTTCAAAGATTTTTTGCTTCATAAGATGGCCTCAAACCATTTATTTGATTATAGTAGAACTTCAAAATATCAGGCAAGGAATTACTTGAAAAGGGGAGTGAAATTCGTTACAATAGGTTCATGGTTTCGATAAGTATTATTATCGCAACCATGAAATAATTTATCCGGATTGTGAGGTTTATATCTATGACAACAATACAGGAAGCGGTTGATCTTTATCTTGATTCCGTGAAGCTGGCTCGAAGCGCCCGTACTGCTATGGCTTACAAAAATGGTATGAAGTATTTTTGCGCAACTTTGGTCAAGCATCATTTAATATTGGAACATACAGATATCCGTAAACTTTCTGAGGACGCCATCGTTTGGTTAGCAACTGATCTTAAGGATCACGCAGCAACGACGGAACGGTTGTATCTGACTGCCGCCACGGGTTTTTATTCATACCTGGTAGCAGATAACCTAGCAGAAATAAATCTTCCACGGATTAAATTACTGATCCAACAGAGAGCGCGCCGCCCTGGACAACGTTTACCGCAATTTCCAATTTCTTCTATTGAAAAAATTCTGCTACACGCAAATGATCTGACAAAAAAACCCTATGAAGAAGAAGCGGATCGTTTGATCAATTTGCGCGACCGGGCTTTCCTTTTTACCCTAGCCGATACAGGTCTCCGTGTTCATGAAGCTTGTGGGCTTCGCAGGGGTGATTTGGACTGGAATGAAGGAAAAGCAATGATAATTGGCAAAGGAAACCGCCAGGACATCGTGCGCTTCTCTACTCGCGCGACAGATGCTTTGATAGACTATCTAAATGCAAGGCGAGAAATTGATGGATCTTCAAATAAGCCATTAACTTCGTTACCTTTGTTTGCACGTCATGATCGTGGCGCTGGTGTAAAGATCAAGCCAATGACCACGACTACCGGTAGGAACATTGTATCTGAACGAGTCCAAGAGTTCCTGGGAAAAGAAGCTGTGGGAACCATCACACCCCATTCATTTCGCCATTATTTTGTTACGCGCGTTCTCAGAGCCTCCGGAAACCTCAAGCTTGCTCAAGAATTAGCCAGACATAAAAATATTGCTGTCACACAACGCTATGCACATCTGTCAGATGACGAATTGGATAAGGGGTATTGGAACGCTATTGAAGAAACAAAAAATTAAATAAAAATCCGTCCCGGTGTTTCCGGGACGGATCCAGTGTGCAGTATTGTTTAACTTATTTTACAACAACAACATTGCTGGCCTGGAGACCTTTTGGACCTTTTTCAATTGCGAATTCGACCTTTTGGCCTTCTTCGAGATTGCGATATCCATCGCCCTGAATAGCAGAGAAGTGTACAAATACGTCTTCCCCACCCTCGCGGGAAATGAAACCATAACCTTTGGTTCCATTGAACCATTTGACCGTACCGACGATCCGTTCAGCCATTTATTTGCCTCCTATAGCAAAACTTACAATTATTAGGATTTTTTATTCGTTCTATCGGAGCGGTCAAAAAAAGACAGCCCTGGAGCGTTCGCCTTGGGGTTGTCTTTCTACATCCTACAAGAACTATAAGCATCCTACGTGAATAACTTTATCATATATTCTCGTGAAAGTCAATACCAATTGTTAACCAAAAATTAACAATCAACTCTCGCCCAGAACTTCTTTAGCCTTTTTTGTTTGTTTACCACGTTCTTCTGTATCCAAGATCCGTTTTCGTATTCGAAAATTAAGAGGAGTCACTTCTAAAAGTTCATCTTCAGCCAGATATTCGATTGCCTGATCCAGGCTCATCGTAACCGGAGTAGTCAGGCGGATTTCGATATCTTTATTGGAAGAGCGCATATTGGTTAAGTGCTTTTTCTTGCAGATGTTTACTGTGACATCGTCTGGGCGTTGCGTCTCACCGACGACCATGCCTTCATAAACATCCACTCCCGCACCGATAAATAAGACGCCACGCTCCTCGGCATTTTTTAGGCCGTAAGTTGACGATGGGCCTGTTTCCCAGGCGACGATGGAGCTGGTTGCGCGAGCAGTAATTGGACCAGCCAAGGGCAGATATCCGTGGAAAAGCGTATTTAATACTCCCATCCCGCGTGTTGCTGTTAAAAATTGATAACGGAACCCAAGTAGACCACGAGTAGGAACCAAGTAGGTTAAATGTACTGTATTATCTGGGTTGTTGATCATATCCAGCATTTTACCCCGGCGGTTCCCAAGCATTTCGACCACAGTACCAACAGATTCAGGACTGGTATCGATGTGCAAATCTTCAAACGGTTCCAATGTTTCCCCATCTGGACCGGTCTTAAATATAGCTTCAGGACGAGAAACTTGAAACTCATAACCTTCGCGGCGCATTGTTTCGATCAAAATAGCAAGGTGAAGCTCCCCTCTCCCCGAAACGAGGAAAGTATCGGGACTTTGGGTTTCTTCTACACGCAATGCGACATTATTTTTTAATTCGTCGAAAAGGCGATCACGCAATTTGCGTGAAGTGCTCCATTTCCCTTCTTTACCCGAAAATGGAGAGGTATTCACGCCAAAAGTCATCCGCACAGTTGGTTCTTCTACCTGGATGATGGGCAAAGCAACTGGATTAATAGGATCTGCCAATGTTTCGCCAATATTAATTGCTTCCAAACCAGCAATGGCAACAATATCACCTGCAAAGGCAGATTCGACCTCTATTTTTTCGAGACCCTGATATACATAAAGATATCTCGCACGCTCTGGCACGATACTGCCATCTTTTAACATTCGGACAATCGGGGCACCAGCAACCATTTTACCTGCATGGATGCGACCCACTGCTGTTACTCCACGATAATCATCGTACCCGAGGTTTGTCACCAAAAGTTGTAAAGGTGCATCCATATCCACCATCGGAGGAGGAACAACATCTAGAATCGTATTGAAAAGCGGTTGCAGATTATCCTCTAGTTCAAAGGTAAGTCCGGCTTGTTGGGTAATCGCATTACAATAGACGATCGGAAAATCCGCCTGGTCGTCATTTGCACCAAGTTCTATAAATAAATCAAAAGTCAGGTTAACGGCACGCTCTGGATCGGCGTCTTTTCGATCCATTTTATTAATCACGACAATCGCTTTATGTCCCATTTCAAGCGCTTTTTTCAAAACAAAGCGTGTTTGAGGCATGGGTCCTTCGGCAGCATCAACCAACAACAGAACCCCGTCCACCATGTTCATTACTCGTTCTACTTCACCCCCGAAATCTGCATGTCCTGGAGTATCAACGATATTGATTTTTACCATTTCCTCTGTCTTCGGGTCCAGAATGGTAATGGCAGTATTTTTCGCCAAAATAGTGATCCCCCGTTCGCGTTCCAGATCATTAGAATCCATCACGCGTTCTTGCACCAATTGATTCTCGCGAAATACTCTTGCTTGTTTTAATAGTCCATCAACGAGAGTGGTCTTGCCATGATCTACGTGCGCAATGATTGCGACGTTACGAATATCAGTACGAGCTTTTATCATCTATAAAATCCAATCTTCCCAATACGCATAAATTAACAACCATGTATGTTATCAGAGGCGGTTCATCTTGAACAGGGTAAGCGCACACATGTCAAAGGGAACATGCAATTTTTTCAGAGTACTTTTTAGAAAGAATAATAATCTAAAACGTGGACAGACTATTATATTTCGTAAAAAAAAGATTTTTACAAAAATGAAAAGTTAGAAACTCGGTTTACATCATTTTTGCATACCAAAGCGGAGTAAGAGTAAATATACCCCAAAGATGATGAGTCCAATAGAACCCGAATTGCCGACGAACCCTAGGGCATTCCCCGGGTTACCGCCAATGTAAAGGCCCCATCCAACCATGGCTAGTACGCCACCAGGAATGAGCGGCCACCAGATAAATTTCTTATAAATTAATCTTGAAAACACTGTGATTAAAAGCCAACCCAGCGCAAACCAAACCAACATCACCCCTGTTTCAACCAAACCTTCTGGGCTAGTGGCATGACTCCATGCAATCGAGATACCAGGGCCTGAAGTAATTAATATACTTCCGGGAATGATCAGGCCTATTAATTTTTGAACCCAACCCCATAAGAGGAATACCACCCCTAAGCCAATTGAAATACTCAAAACAAAATCGAATACCTGAAGTGGACTAAAAAGTAATGAATAAGCAGTTCCTCCAAAAATTCCACCCATGAGCAATGCCCACCATGCTGTGGTCTGATAAAAAACTCGCAAAATGACAAGAACAATCAACCAACTGATAGCAATGAACATCGCCAAATAGCCAAAACGCCTGACTAAAGGAATGGTTAAAAACTGTTGAAGGGCAAAAAATGAGCCCAAACCGACACCAGTGACCAAAGCCCCTGCAATTAACCACCCCTTTTTCCCAGAAAGAAAGCCATAGATCAAAAGAATCAAACCTAATACTGCCGGGATAGAGATGGTCAACCACCTTGTCTTTAATTGAAGATCGACGATGAAAAGAACACCGGCAATGATCAACATTAAGCCGAACAATGAGGAAGTTTGTAATTTGGGATTATTTGAGTGTTCTAAGCGATTTTGAAGCATATATGCCTGCCATAGTTAGTATTAAATATTAATGATTCCCAATTCTTTCGCTTTAATTACGGCTTGCATCCGATCCCTGACGCTTAATTTACTTAATATACTCGAAAGATGATTCTTTACAGTACCCTCTGAAATTACCAGTTTTTCAGCTATTTCTTTGTTGCTTGCTCCAGTGGCGACCAAACGAATAATTTCCACCTCTCTGGGTGAGAGTGGATCGGGTAAAAATGTTTCTTTATTCTTAGGAGTTGGTCGAGAAATTCTTGAAAATTCTGAGACTACTTTAGCGGTGATCGAAGGAACCAAAAAATATTCTCCCCGGCTAGCGGCACGAATTGCTTCTGTCAGTTTTTCAGAGGATACATCTTTCAACAAATATCCTACTGCCCCAGCGCGTAACCCCTCGAAAACATTTTCGTCATCATCAAAAGTAGTCAGCACGATGACCCGTGTTTGTTTGTTCATTTGCACAATTCTTCGAGTTGCTTCGACGCCATCCATTACCGGCATCCTGAGGTCCATCAGCACTACATCGGGAGAATGCTGCAAGACCATACGTAATGATTCTTCACCATTTGAAGCATCTCCAACTATTTCAAAATCCGGAAATGCAGACAATAAAGTCTTGAGCGCTTCACGAAATAAAGATTGATCATCCACAATTAGTATTTTTATAGTCATAATTCCCTTTTATCCAGGAGTAAAAACTTCAATACAAAACCCCTGGCCTTTCGCTGTTTTTACTTCAAATTTCCCATTGATTAAACGAATTCTTTCTTTCATCCCTATTAAGCCAAAGCCACCTTCAATTGTCTCAGCCCCTATTCCATTGTCTTCTATTTTTAAGAAGATTTGATCACTCTGTTCAAAACTAAGTGTAATAAGGACTTTTGTGGATAGAGAGTGCTTATTTGCATTGTTAATCGCTTCTTGTACTACTCGAAAAAGCGAAACATCCACCTGAGGTGATAAAACTCGGGGAGATCCTTTAACTTCAAAAAGAAACTTACGATCCGCGAATTCGGATGATTCGATTAACCGTGAAATTCTTTCTTGAAGCGATAGATCGCCAATGTTATCCTCACGTAAAGATGAAACACTATTCCTGACTTCCAACAAGGCGTCAGTGGTCAACCCCTGCGCGTTCTCGAGTAAATGGACAGCCTGAGACGGTTCTTTTTTAATAATAACTAAAGCGGCTTTGATTTGCATATTTATGGTGGTTAAATAATGCCCCAGCCCGTCATGTATCTCACGTGCCAATCGGTTTCGTTCCTGGCTGATCGTTAAATCCTTAACCTGACGCGCATATTCGCTTAAATGCTGATTGGCGTCCGATAATTCATCCGCCAATTTTTCCAGTTTAATCCGAGCTTGTTGCTCAGTGTATGCCATTTCAGTAAAAATTAAGATAAAGACCTGGCCAGCAAAAAAAGTGGGCAATCCTGACCATACAGTAGTCCAGGCATTTGTATAGCTCATGATCGATAGGACGTAGGTCATGAAAATGCTTGCGTTAGCAACCAACATCCAGTCCTGGTTCAATGTCATGGCAGTGTGTGCGACCAAAGGTAACAGGATGAAGGCATTGAAACCGGCACCTTTGCCAAAATAGACGATCAATCCACCGATTATGAGTTGAAGGCCAAAGTAAATCAATTTTGGCAATAATTTTCCCAGTTGATCAACAAAAGCAAAACCATAGATTCCTAAAGTGATATAGGCAACTCCTAAACAGATAAGGACCGTGATTAGGAATAAAGAAGTCTGAGGAGGTTTGCTAAAGGTAGCGAAATAAGAGATTAAGACGACCAGTGCAAATGCCAGGTCAGTCCCACTAGTAATATTGAATTCTGCACCGGAATTTCTTTTCATCTTGCTAATTATAGCATTCCCAATTTTTCTTGAGGGCAGCCTAAAAGTAACGGTTTTAAACCCCTCTAAATTTTAGATAGGTCTCCAGGTATGACCTCTTGCACATCACAGTGAAACTGCATAAAGGTAGACTTTGCCATATAAAGGTGAAAAATGAACTTACTTATGATCTATCCAGAGTTTCCAGATACTTTTTGGAGTTTCAAGCACGCACTTAAATTTGTAAACAAGAAAGTAAGCAACCCACCACTAGGATTAATGACTGTTTCATCCCTCCTGCCAAAAGATTGGAATAAAAGGCTTGTTGATACCAACATCAATCCCTTGACTGATGAAGAGATCGAATGGGCAGATCTGGTCTTCATTAGTGCCATGGACGTTCAACGGAAATCAACTGAGGCTCTCATTCAACGTGTACAAATGAATGGGAAAAAAATAGTCGGTGGCGGTCCTTTATTCACTGAAGATTATTTGCAGTTCCCAAATATTGATTATTTGGTTTTAAATGAGGGAGAAATAACTTTACCCCTGTTTATTAAAGATTATCAAGCAGGTATAGCAAAACACATTTACCAAACTGCTGAATTCGCGGATATGTATACTTCTCCTGCGCCAGATCTCTCGGTCATAAAGCTCTCGAATTACGATTGCATGAGTATCCAATTTTCCCGAGGATGCCCTTTCAGGTGTGATTTCTGTAATGTGACTGCCCTGCTTGGTCACGAACCTCGAATTAAATCAACCGAGCAAATCATAAAGGAATTGGATCAGCTATACGCAGCACGATGGCGCCGAAATATATTCTTCGTCGACGATAATTTCATCGGAAATAAGAAAATTCTAAAAGAGGAAATCCTGCCAGCATTAATCAAATGGCGCAAAGGGAAGATAGGATGTTTATTCCTTACCGAAGCTTCGATCAATCTAGCAGATGATAAGGTCTTGATGAAGCTACTTGTACAAGCAGGATTTATTTCCGTTTTCATAGGAGTCGAAACTCCTGACGAAGAGAGCTTAAAGAATTGCAACAAGAGTCAAAATGTCAAACGTGATCTTCTCGCCAATATTCATGAAATCCAACAGGCCGGTATTCAGGTCATGGCCGGGTTTATTGTAGGTTTCGATAGTGATTCCCCCTCGATTTTCACTAAGATGGTAGATTTTATTCAAAAAAGTGGCATTGTAACTGCCATGGTCGGATTATTACAAGCGCCAAATAGAACCGAACTTTATCGAAAACTTGATGAACAAGGCCGAATAATAAAAGAGATGACTGGTGATAACACGGATGGAACAACAAACATTATTCCAGTAATGGATGCTACCGTTTTGCGTGATGGGTACCTAAAAATTATGGATCAAATCTATTCGCCAAAATATTATTATAGACGGGTAAAAACCTTTTTGAGTGAATATCAGCCGGCAAAGGCGAGTGTAACGATTGAATGGAATGAAGTCGTGGCTTTATTTAAGACAATTGTCCTGATAGGTTTCAATCCGCGGGAAGCGTTGTATTATTGGAATTTGGTGTTCTGGACACTTATTAAATATCCTTCAAAATTCCCCCTGGCAATTACGTTGACCGTTTATGAGTATCATTTTCAAAAGGTTGCCAACCAAAATCGAAAGGCAATCCTCAAGCAGAAACCGATCAGTTATCCAGCGGGTGGATTAAAAATTCCTTTATAAAATATTCAACATTAGTAAACTGGAGTGATCTTTGATTGACCACTAAAGTTTACTTAACAACAAGGTCGACAACAAATGGATCATGATCACTATTTTGCTGGTTTGCATTTAAGTAGGTATTGATATGTATCACGTTTACATCGGAGACTGCAAAAATCGAAGAAGACTGTTTGAACAGAATTTGATCATATAGATAGGCATTTCCCTGGAAAAGAATTGAATAACGTTCAGATTCCGGGATAAACTGAGCAAGGTCATTGAAACCTGCTTTCTGAAGAACCTCCAAAGGTTTAGAATCTGGTGTATCGTTAAAATCACCGACAAGTAGAATTGTAGCATCTTGTTTATTCGCTTGAAGAGAGGAAACTAAATTTTCAATCCATGTTGCCTGGGATAACCGTTTATCATCATCTGGCTTCAGTATGGGTTGTATCGAACCAAACAAAGGCGAATTCGCATTGTTCGAAACTAAATGTACGCCGATAAGATAAACAGGCTGGTTGTGAAAAGTAAAAAGTCGGACAACAGGGATTCGACTATTTCCAAAAACTGATAGGCCTATTGTAGAAATTTCGCTTTGATTGAGGTCAAGCTTGAGACCCCGATCAATTCGATAAAGCATAACCGTTCTTATATTACCTCCCCCCACTCCACCACTACTATTGTTTTGTGGGGGATTGTCGATATAAGAATAATTGTGCCCGCCCAATTCTATTATTTTATCTACGATCAACTGTAAAGTTTTTACTGCGCTTATTGTTCCATCGTTTTCTTCTCCACTGTCATCCTGAATTTCTTCCAAGACCAATAGATCAGGCATTCCAAGCACGTGGACGATTTGTGATGCCAATTCGTTTATTCTGACGGTATCAAATCGATTTAGATTATCGGTATTATAAGTGGCCACGCGCAACGTATTTACTCCGTCACTTGAGGATAGTTTTAATACACTCACCCTGTTTTGTTGAATAGAAAGAGTGTTAGTTTCAATAATCTCGTAATTTCCATATGCATAACTTAGAATCCCGACAATGGGTTGAGTGAATCGAGTGCCAACGTTTATGACCTTCTGATTACCCAGTGGAAGCGCTACCATAATTCGCTCCGGATTATCATCTTGAGAACTTGCAATAAGCGCTCCTTGCATAGAAATCAAATTTTTTGAGGTCATATCACCTGGAATGACATAAATCTCTTTATATTCATCTTCCGGGCTTACTACAATCGCGTTATCTATCTCAACACGCATTCCCTCTAAACTTTCATAAAAGTCAATTCCATCTGAATTCGGGTCAAAAGTTGAGAATGCATCATCTTCTATGATTTTATCGGGCGGGATTCTCCCATTTAGTCCAATGATCACCGGATCTGGTAAAGAATTCCCGCCTGAAAGTATATTGACTGAACTGGATTTGATTTCAGTGATTGTGAGTTGATCTGCCTGAGAGGAATTTGGCACAAATTCATTTACTTCCCCACTGACCGACACCAAATCACCCGGTATGACTTCAGAATATTGATTTGTGAAAACGTAGAGTGCTTCTGAGGAACAATCTTCATTATCCGGAACTATATCTTGGATATAAAAACCTTGATCATCTTTCCAGGTCACAATTCCTTGAATTTCAGTCACTTTTTTACCAATATGAGCCGAGGTGTGATTGCAACCCTGAATATCATGGATTTGTAAAGATGGCTCACCTACGGAAGTCGTCATAGAAAATGGAAATCGCGTACATGAACTGAGAATTAATACGATTAGAATTCCACTTAATCGGTTTTTCAATTTATCACCTGTGGCTAAGATGCTTAATTGTATAATGAACACATCAATTTTGCATAAAAACATCGATAACCGGAGGAAAAGATGCCGAAATTTATCGGAGCCATCGACCAGGGAACAACAAGTACAAGATTTATTGTTTTCGATCACGAGGGCAACATCGTTGCAATTGATCAAAAAGAGCATAAGCAGTTCTATCCAGCTCCTGGCCTTGTGGAACATGATGGAATGGAAATATGGACAAATACTCTGGAAGTAATTATAGGAGGGATGCGTAAATCCGGTTTAGCTTCGGAAGATATAGCAGCCATTGGCGTCACGAACCAACGTGAAACCACCCTGCTTTGGAATCGCAACACAGGACTGCCCTACGGGAATGCCATTGTTTGGCAAGATACCCGCACTAATGAGATATGTAATGATCTCAATGAAAAAGGGTTAGCGGAACAAATTCGTGCTAAAACGGGTTTGCCTCTGGCGACTTATTTTTCAGGGCCAAAAATAAAATGGCTACTTGAACGTCATCCTGAAATCGTCGATGATATCGCCCGAAATGAAGTTCTTTTTGGCAACATGGATACATGGATCATTTGGAACCTGACAGGAGGTCCGCATGGAGGTGTTCATGTAACTGATGTCAGCAATGCATCCAGAACCTTATTAATGGACATCAAAACCATTTCCTGGGATAAAGAGATGTCCGATTTATTACAAGTTCCCGTCTCGATTTTACCCAGAATCGTTTCCTCATCAGAAATCTATGGTTACACGCGGTTTGCTCTAGAAAATGTTCCTATAGCTGGCGATTTAGGTGATCAACAAGCCGCTTTATTCGGGCAGGCTTGTTATCAGCCAGGGGAAGTTAAAAATACTTATGGCACCGGCTGTTTTATGCTGATGAATACTGGGACTCAGCCGGTTATCAGTAAAAATGGATTATTAACCACTACTGGTTATAAATTAGGCGCAGAGCCTACCGTTTACTGCCTGGAAGGATCGATCGCTATCGCAGGTGCGTTGGTTCAATGGCTGCGAGATAATCTACAAATGATCGAAAAGTCTTCTGATATCGAACCACTGGCGCGAACTGTCAAAGACAATGGTGATGTCTATATCGTACCGGCATTTTCAGGACTATTTGCTCCTTACTGGCGTTCAGATGCCCGGGGAGTGATCGTTGGCCTAACCCGATATGTGAATCGCGGACACATTGCCCGGGCTGTTCTTGAATCTACGGCGTACCAAACTAAAGAAGTATTGGATGCCATGGAAATAGACTCTAACGTCAAATTGGCCAGCTTAAAAGTGGATGGCGGAATGGTCGTTAATGAGCTATTAATGCAATTCCAGGCTGATATTCTTAACGTACCTGTTGTCAAACCGCGAGTAGCAGAAACTACAGCGCTCGGTGCAGCTTATGCTGCAGGTCTAGCATTGGGTTATTGGCAGAATCTGGATGAACTTTCAGCAAATTGGGAAAAAGATACAGAATGGATCCCCAATATGTCAGAGGACGCTCGATTAGTCCTGTACTCGAAGTGGAAAAAAGCAGTTACTCGAACATTTGAATGGCTCTGACCTTTCCTTGACCTGCATGAAAAAAACAGATAGAATGAAACGTTGCCTGCCTTAAGCAGGGATAATCTTATAAAGGCGAAGGTAACCGGTTTTCTGGTGAGAGGCGCCGAAGGATGATGAAATGGATAAGAATGTAATTGAAGCGACAAAGCGTGACGTAATTGGTAAAAAAGTTGGTGTTTTACGACGCAAAGGAAAATTACCCGGTGTCATTTACGGGCACAATTTCAAGGCGGAACCAATAATCATGGATAGTAAAAATGCGACCAAGATATTAAATGCAGCCACCTCTTCAAGTATCGTCACAATTATGCTTGATGGCGTTGCCCATGCGGCGTTGGTTCGTGAAAAACAAAAAGACTATATCCGCAACCAATTCATTCATATAGATTTTCAGGCTGTTTCTCAGACAGAGAAAATTCGCACAAAAGTCGGTGTCATTTTGACCGGGATCGCCTCTGCAATCAAAGATTTCAACGGTGTGGTCGTTGAAGGTCTTGATTCTATTGAGGTCGAAGCGTTGCCCAAAGATTTACCTGAAAGATTTGTCGTGGATATTACCAACTTAGCAAATATTGGTGATGCTCTTCATGTCAGCGATATCGTGGTTCCAGAAAATGTCACTGTAATTGATTCTCCAGATGAAATGCTCGTCTTGATCACCGCTCCTGCTGCAGAGGAAGTCGAAGTTGTAGCTCCTGTTGAAGGTGAGGCCGAAGAGCCAGAAGTAATCGAGAAGGGTAAGAAGGAAGAGGAAGAAGCAGCCGGAGAAGAAGAAGCCAAGTAGAAACAGGCTCAAAATTGAATATCCAATAATAAGCTACAAACAGAAGAGCGGCGATCACCACTCTTCTGTTTGTAGTAATTCAATTAAGTTCTGAACCACTTTTGCTGTAAATCCCCATAACTTTTCGTTATCATAATTATCATAAACGATCGTAGAGATCTGACCCCGATTTTGGGTTTCGAATTCTTTTTGGCTCCAATTATTTTTATTCATCAGCCATTGCAACGGGATCGAAAAAACACGTGCGACTTCAACAGGGTTCAATGTGATTTGTACAGGCCATTCGAGAAAACCGACCACGGGGGTAACCAAATAATTCGAAATGGTTTCCATTGGCTGCATCAACCCGATCGGTCGAATGTATTTTGGCAAAATTCCCAATTCTTCTTGTGTCTCACGTAACGCCGTTTGTGCAATATTGCCATCATCAGTTTCTCTACTACCCCCAGGGAAAGCCACTTCACCGCGATGAAATTCTCCATAATCTGAGCGACGAATGAACAGTATTTTCCAAATATTCTTATCGAAGAAAAATGGGACTAATACAGCAGCCAGTTTTAACGAGGTATGTTTGTTTGAATCATTCCAATCAATGGGCTGAAGCTGCCTTTCTATTTGTTTAATGCGAGCTTCTTTGTTCACTTGCATTTTAACTTTCCGGTTCATCCTCTATAGACGGGTGATTTTCATCCCATTCTTCTTCTTCGGCCAACCCCATTGCTCCTGTTTCCTTAAGAAGTTTCTTGTTTACATGTTCATGATCGATCGTTACCGGGCGGGCGAATATCAAAAAGCCGGTATGAGCAATCATGCGATCGGTAGGTCTAAAGCGGGACGGCTCGGGTTTGTAGTATCGCAATGAAATCTCACAAACATCAATGAATGCAAATTCATATTGCCTTAAGGCATTGAGCAGACTGATCACCTGATTTGCTGTAGGCACGATACTGCCAAAGTACCCTCCGGGTTTTAAAGCAGCCCTAACCTGTTCGATATAATCGTACGGGTTAGCCACATCGAGGAATAAAGCATCAACCTCTATCTCATCGAAACCTTCTCGGATATCTTTTAACTTAAATCCGACATTTTTTGATAAGCCAATCCTCTCCAGGTTCTTTTTGGCTTTAAGTTGATGCTCTTCACGATATTCGTAACTGAACACTTTTCCGGTTTCACCCACCGCATGAGCCAGGGCTGTAGTCAGTGCGCCACTGCCGGTCCCGGCTTCGATCACCTGAGATCCCGGACCAATTCCCATAACCAATAAGATATGGGCAATATCTTTTGGGTACAAGATTTGAGTTGCGCGCGGAGTATTCTTCAATAAATCCGGAAGCGATGGCTGAAGCAAGAAAAATGGACTGCCAATATGACTGAAAACTTGAGAACCCCATTTAAGACCAATCAAATCGTCGTGTTTGATCACGCCACGATGTGTATGCAATTCTTTACCGGGTTCAAGAACAAGGATAAAACTTTTAAAGCTTAATCCAACCAGTTGAACAAGATCTCCGGCATGGGCATTACTTCCTGTCGTATTCCAACTCAAAAGAAGCTCCTTTTATTTACTGCGTCGATGTACGGTTTTGGCTTTAGGTTGAAAGTTTGTCAACCAGAACCCGATCCCAATGAAAGCAAACGAAAAAAGCAGATCGACACCTAACACAATCGGACCTACCAAAAGAAAGGTCCAGCCTCGCCAGGTAGAAATAAGCTGTCCGATCCAAAAACCGATCAATGAAAAGAGATTCAACAATAATAGCTTGCGAAAATTGCCGGCAATCAAAAAATTAAATGCACAGGCAGGTATGCAGGCGATCAGAAATCCTAAGAAAAAAGAGGCAATCGTCATAATCATTCTCCCCGAGTAGAAGTTGATTGTATCATCCCACTGCCAATAACCATGTCATTTTGATAAAAAACCGCAATTTGACCTGGCGTGATATCGCGAAGCAGGGTATCAAACTGAACGATAACTGTATTTGCAGTACCCGGTTGAATATTGGCAGGAACTGGTTTTGAGTTGTAGCGGATTTTAACTTCACATTGAAGCGGATACTCCGGTTCATCACCAAGAATCCAGTTTAATCCTGTCGCGAAAAACTGGTTTTTGCCTAATTCAGATTCTGAGCCTATGACCAACTCATTGGTATCGATTTTTTTCTCTACCACATAGATAGGCTCAGCATTCCCTGAGCCCAATCCTTTGCGCTGGCCTATCGTGTAATTTACCAAACCCTTATGTTGCCCGTATATTTTACCATCCAGGGAGCGAATATTCCCAGAAGAAAATGAATCAGGAGAATGACGAAGCAGGAAATCACGATAACCTAATTTACCCACAAAACATAGATCTTGTGAATCTTTTTTATCGGCCACTGCCAGCCCAAGATTCCGAGCCATTTCTCTGGTTTGAGTCTTATGGAAGTGTTCCAAAGGGAGAATCGTATGTGAAAGCTGGAATTGATTAAGGCCAGAAAGAACGTATGACTGATCTTTCAAAGGGTCGACACCTTTTTTTAGCCAATATTTATTTTCAGAAAACTCAACTTTAGCATAGTGTCCGGTCGCAAACAGATCATTCCCTGCATCCAGAACCCTGTTCAGGAAGAATCCCCAACGAATATTACGATTGCATGAATAACAAGGGTTAGGTGTAAATCCTGATCTATAGGCTTCAATAAATTGATCCACCACCATTTGTTTAAAAAGATTCCGGACATCAAGCACATAAAAAGGAATTCCGATGATGTTTGCAACACGGCATGCCTGATCGATTGCTTCAGGAGGACAACAGGCATTTTCTGCTTCTCCGCACTCGTCATCAGACCAGAGTTTGAGCATCATCCCAGTAACGCTGTATCCCTGTTCCACCAATAAAGCCGCAGCAACTGAACTATCCACGCCACCGCTCATAGCAATGACAACTTTTTTCTCTTGTTTCTCCATACCTATTTTCGCAATCTTTTTACTACTCCCGGCAATACCTCAAGGAACCGGGCGATTTCGTCCTCAGAAGTGTATTTGCCTAAAGTAACTCGCAAGGATCCAATGGCTAATTCCGGTTGTAGCCCCAGAGCCAACAATACTTCAGATGGTTTAGGATCCCCTACTTTGCAGGCAGAACCTGAAGAACACGCGAAACCAACCATATCCAGCATGATAATCAGGTCATTTCCATTGACCCCATCAAATACAAAACTTGCATGATTGGGCAGCCGATCGGTTGGATGGCCAGTGAGATGCGATTCTGGAATATTGGATAGGACAAAATGGATGATCTTATCGCGTAGTCCAACGATACGTTTATTTTCTGCTTCGAATTCACGAGAGGTAATTTCCAGTGCTGCAGTCAGACCTACAATGCCAGGAATATTTTGGGTCCCACTTCTCAGGTTATCTTCTTGTTTTCCACCAGTCGTTACAGGCAACAGTCCAATGTTTTCCCGTTTGATCATTGCGGCAGCACCCTTGGGACCGTAAAATTTGTGGGCAGCAATGGTCAGCAAGTCTATATTCTCGTTCGTGACATCTAATGGCAAATAGCCGCATGCTTGAACGGCATCACTATGAAATGGAACTCCGGCATCATGGCAAATATCGGCTATTTGACTAATAGGATTAATAGTGCCAATCTCATTGTTGGCATAAATCACCGAGACAACCGCGGTATGTCGATCAATTTTCGCTTTCAGGTCATCCAAATTTACCTTGCCAAACTCATCTATGCGCATTTCTATTAATTTAAACCCAAATCGATCATGAAGTTGCCTCGCAGTATTCATCACTGCAGGATGCTCTACCGGACTGATCAAAATTGTATCTCTGCCAGATGAACTTTTTTGGGAAAAAGCCAGCCCTCGAATAGCCAGGTTATCCCCTTCTGAACCGCTTCCAGTAAAGATAACCTCGTTCTCTTTTGCTCCGAGCAAATGAGCAACTTTATGACGGCATTCCTCCAGAACTCCTTCAGCTTGTTGCCCATAAAAATGGCTAGAGGAAGGATTTCCGAACTTTTGAGTAAAATAAGGTGCCATTTCCTCCAGGACTTTGGGGTCTAGAGGAGTCGTCGCTGCATAATCAAGATAAACTCTATCCATATATTTATCCTCAGCCGATGATTATAGCATGTTACAAATTGCTTTTCTCACTATAAATCACTGTAAAGAGAACCATCGATTTTAGATATTTTACGCCACGACCACATGGGTTCTTAGTATGTTGGGTCGTTGGGTCATTGCCTCATTTTCATCATATAAAGGTTTCGATAATTGCGGTGACACCCCACTTGCAGAACCCGCTCGGGGGCGCAGAATTCGCGCAATTCGAAACAATTCAGCCTGATCCCGGATCATGGTTTCGATAACTGACCTCTCTCGGACTCCGATAAGACTAGGGCTGTCTTTCCAATGAATCTGGCATATCTACCCTTCCCGGAAGTTCTCAACGATTATATAAGAATTCGTTTTGGGCTTCATCTATTATAGAACATAATTACTATTTGTCAAGGTTTTGGGGGGTCGCGACCACTTATTATTACCTGCAATATGCGTCAGATTGGGAAATAATCGTTATTCCTGACCAACAGGCGATCGATTTACTGTATGCCAGCCCCACTGATTTTGATGCAAATCCCCTTCCCTGATATAATGACTAAAAATTATATAAACATTTAATGAGGTAATTATGACAAACAATATCATATTTGGCACGGATGGGTGGCGGGGAGCAATTGCAGATGATTATACTTTTGAAAATGTCAGGCGCTGTGCTCAAGGATTTGCCAATTATCTTCTCAACCACCAAAAACAAGGCCAAGATGTAATTGTTGGTTACGATAAACGATTTCTTTCTGAATATTTTGCGTTAGCAGTCTCGGAAGTACTTGCCGGGAACGGCTTTCACGTGTTTTTAACGGACGGTGCAACACCTACACCGGTCATCTCCTATGCTGTTGTCGATAAAAAAGCGGCGGCGGCGGCCAATATCACCGCTTCCCATAATCCATCGACGGATAATGGATTCAAAGTACGTGAAAATCATGGCGGCGCGATCCCGCCGGATGAGTTGAAAGAAATCGAACATTTGATTCCTGAGGACGAAGACAAAGTGAAAAGGATTCCTGCTGCTGAAGCAGAACCTGCTGGGAAAATCACCCGTTTTGATGCCTCCGTGAATTATATCGAACACCTGAAAGATATGATCGACCTGGAACCGATCCGAAAAGCAGGTTTACGCATTATGTATGATGGAATGTGGGGAAATGGCGCTGGTTGGTTTACCCGATTACTCGCCGGCGATAAAACCGAGGTGATAGAAATCCATAATACTCGCAACCCCCTTTTCCCCGAAATGAAACGTCCCGAACCGATCCCACCCAATATCGATGTGGGATTAAAAGCTACATTAGATAATCATTGTGATGTGCTTATCATCAACGATGGTGATGCAGACCGCGTCGGTGTGGGAGATGAGAACGGTGTTTTTATCAATCAATTGCAGGTTTACGCCCTGCTTGCGTTATATATGCTGGAAATTCGCAAAGAGCGTGGGGCTATCGTCAAAACTCTTTCCACAACCAGCATGCTCGATAAATTAGGCAAACTCTACAATGTACCTGTTTTTGAAACAGGTGTTGGCTTCAAATATGTTGCCCCAAAAATGATCGAAACCAATGCCATGATGGGCGGCGAGGAATCGGGAGGTTATGCTTTCCGCGGCAACGTCCCTGAGCGAGATGGTATTCTCGCAGGGTTATACATGCTGGATTTCATGGTAAAGACTGGCAAGAAACCCTCAGAGTTATTACAATACTTGTTCTCGAAAGTTGGTCCCCATTATTATGATCGAATCGATACCACTTTCACGGGAGATCGCGTTGCACGTGAAGAGAGCATATTAAGTGCAAAACCATCCACAATCGGTGGATTGAAGGTCACAGGCTTAAACTCCCTGGATGGGTTTAAATTCATTCTTGAAGATGGCGGCTGGTTATTGATCCGTTTCTCAGGAACCGAGCCAATCATGCGCGTGTATTGCGAAACCACACACAGTGACAAAGTTCAAGCTATTTTACAGGATGGGCTGAAAATCGCTGGATTGCGCAAGTGACTTACTTTGACACCCATTGTCATCTCAATCACGATCTCTTTCATCAAGACTTGGAAGCCGTTCTGCAAAGAGCTAACGAGTCTGATGTAAACTATTTTTTGGTGCCCGGGTGGAATTTGACGTCCAGCAAGGCAGCCATATCTTTAGCTGAAACGCATGACCAGATTCTGGCTGCTGTGGGTATTCACCCCACAGAATGGCAGGAAGCAAATTCTGAAGCAATAGAAGAGATTCAAAAACTCGCCCAGCATCCCCGTGTGGTGGCAATTGGTGAAGTTGGTCTGGATTTTCATCATGATCCAGAACACCAAAAAGAACAGGCGGAGCTGCTAAATAAAATGCTTTCAATTGCTATTTCAGTCAACAAACCGGTTCTTATCCACAGCCGAGAATCAATGAATGCACTCATCGAGTTATTAAATCAGCAGACGAAGCACTTGAGCTGTATCATCCATGCTTTTGAAGGAGATTTGAGCCAGGCAAAAGAACTCATTAATATGGGATTCATCCTCGGGGTGGGCGGCCCGTTGACTTACAAGAATTCAGAAACCAAGCAACAGGTATTCAGAGAAATTTCCGATCAATCAATCGTCCTGGAAACTGATGCACCTTATCTTCCGCCAATTCCTTATCGTGGTCAAAGAAATGAACCAAGTTTTTTACCCCTAGTCGCTGAACGACTGGCAATTTTGAGGAATCAAAACAAAATGCAGTTATTTGAACAAATTTATCAAAACAGTTATAAAATGTTCTTATAGGAAATTTATCTTTGATCTCAACATTTCAGATCCCCACCAATATTCAGTTGAAATTAAACCAGGTCGAAATCAAAATGCTTTTACAGACCGATGGTTATCATGCGGACTTAAAAGCAGCCCTGGAAGTATTGCTTTCGTCAGGCGGTAAACGCATACGCCCATTAATCATCCTTTTAATTGGTGAATTGCTCAATGGTCCAGAGAATGAGCTAATCAATCTAGCAACGGCTATCGAATTACTCCATACCGCCACTCTGGTACACGATGATTTGATCGATGGGGCTTTTCTACGGCGTGGGGTACCTACGCTCAATTCGCAATGGTCTCCGGCGGCGACGGTTCTGACAGGTGATTTTCTGTTTGCTCGTTCTGCCTCTTTAGCTGCGGACACCAATCACAATGATGTGATCAAACTCTTTTCACGTACGCTGTCAGTTATCGTTAATGGCGAAGTCAATCAGCTCTTTAATAGTCGTTGTAACACTTCTAAAGAAGATTATTTCCAACGGATTTATGCAAAGACAGCATCATTGTTCGAAACATCAACATTATCTGCCGCTTTACTTTCTGGAGCTTCAAAGGTAGAAGAAGATGCACTAAAGAAATTTGGATATTCTCTGGGAATGGCTTTCCAGATTATCGATGACCTACTGGATTATATAGGTGACGAAGAAAAAGTTGGAAAACCTGTCGGTGGTGACTTACGCCAGGGATTGATCACTTTGCCCATGCTCTATTACATGGAATTACACCCAGACGATCCAGCAATCATGAAACTTTTGAATCATAAATGCATTACGGAAGAAAATGAAATCCGAAGAGTTATCAGTGAAATAAAAGTGAGCGATGCGATTGAGAAGACTATCAATGCTGCCAAAGATTTTGTTTTTGAAGCAAAGAATTGCCTGGATGTTTTTGAGGATGAAGAGGATAAACAGCTTTTATCATCTCTGGCATCTTTTACGATCGACCGAACGCTTTAATATTGATCTTTAAAATAAAAAGCCGCTAAAGCGGCGTTTTCATTTGAGTGCGCTGGGAGGGACTTGAACCCTCACGAGTTGCCTCACATGGCCCTCAACCATGCCTGTCTGCCAATTCCAGCACCAGCGCAATCGCTTCGTTATTATAATCGGCTATCAACCCATGTCAAGCAATTCAAATGCATCAATCAAATTTGTGAGGTGAATATGGCTATCGTTCTAGATGCAATGGGAAGTGATGAATACCCCACCCCAGAAATATTGGCTGCAATTCGACTGAAAAAAGAGTTCAACGAGAATGTTATCCTCGTAGGGAAAAAAGGTCTGCTCGAGAGTAAAATGCCGGACCTCAATCCGGAAAATATACCTTTGCAGATCGTCGATGCCCCCGACGTGGTGGAAATGACAGATAAACCTGTGGATTCAGCCCGCAAGAAACCAAACAATTCCATGGCCATGGGTTTAGGTATGGTGAGAGAAGGCAAAGCAGAAGCATTCGTCACCGCCGGGAATACGGGTGGAGCTTATTTCAACGCTGTGACGACCCTACGAAGGATACCGGGGATCAGCAGACCAGCTTTAAGTAGTTTCATTCCCACCAAAAAAGGCCGATGCGTCTTTTTGGATACAGGAGCCAATGCAGATTGCAGACCCGAATTTCTATTGGAATTTGCTGTCATGGGATCAGTTTACGCTCAGACAGTGCTCAAAATTGAAAATCCAAAGGTGGCTCTGCTTTCGAATGGCGAAGAAGCGGGTAAGGGTAATGAATTAGTCAAAGGAGCTTACCCATTACTTCAAGCCAGTGGATTAAACTTCTACGGAAACGTCGAACCCAAGGAAGTCTATGCAGGTTTAATCGATGTGCTGGTTGCAGATGGATTCTCAGGGAATGTTTTTTTGAAAACAAGCGAAGCCGTTGCACGTTTTATCACGGATCTACTTAAAGAGAATATTTCTGCACGATTTCTCTCCAAAATCGGGTATATGTTAGCCAAACCAGCTTTCAATGTACTGAAAACTAAAATGGATCCCGCCGAGGTGGGAGCAGCCATGTTACTTGGGGTAAATGGACTGGTATTTATTGGCCATGGGCGATCAGATGCCAGAGCCATGGTCTCTGCTGTGAGACTGGCACGCAACACTATCGAGGCCCATTTATTGGAAACAATGAAGAGCGAAATAGAAAACAAGTTACCAAGAAATTCATCTCTGTAAAGGTTGATAATGAAAATACTCTCAAATGAAAAATTAATTAAACGGAATAATCGAATCGGACAGATCACTTCGATCGGCAGTCTGGTAATCCTGGGTGTGGGCATGTACCTCTCATTTAGCAACAGCCAGGGAACCTATGTGACTTTATCATTTACTACCTTGATTGTCGGATTCATTCTCTTTCAGATCGGGAATTACTTTCTCAGTCGATGGGGAAAATCCCCGCGACCGGATGAGATCATCAATGCATCCTTAAAAGGACTCGATGACAAATATACTGTTTATCATTTTTCCACCGATGTCTCCCACCTGTTAATCAGCCCCTCTGGAGTCTATTCTTTATTGCCCTATGGACAAGTGGGCACTCTTTCTTATGACAGCAAAAAGAATCGATGGAAACAACAGGGAGGGAATTTCTTTTTGAAAGTTTTTGGCCAAGAAGGATTGGGAAATCCAATCTCTGAAGGGAATTATGCCAAGGAGCAACTAGAAAGATACCTGCTCAAAATTGGCGTCGGAGCCAATCAGACCAAAGCAACCGCGTTACTGGTTTTTACAAATGGAAAAGCGGTCATCGATGGAGAAGGTTCACCAGTACCTTATGTAGCTTCTGAAAAATTGAAAGATTACTTGCGAAAACAAGTTAAAGACCCGACCTTTTCACCTGAGTCGATCGTCGACTTGATCGATAAATCAAAGAAGCAT
>Ga0182027_10000216_pt1 | contig 96283 bp, 88 predicted proteins | sample 712E1DmetaG_FD_121300 | JGI IMG/M metagenome (GOLD analysis project Ga0182027, IMG submission 121300) | Permafrost microbial communities from Stordalen Mire, Sweden - 712E1D metaG (Illumina Assembly) | ecosystem: Environmental > Terrestrial > Soil > Wetlands > Permafrost | place: Sweden... | reverse complement strand
TGAAGCCGTCTATTTGTATTCCATTCCGGTCCAGAATAACCGTAAGGTTGTCGAGTTTATAGTGGGCGGCAAACATGATTGCTTCCCATATTGATCCTTCTTGGGATTCGCCGTCGCCCACAATGACGAATACGCGATAGATTCTCTTATCCATTTTGCCTGCTAAGGCCATGCCTGCGCCAACCGAGAGGCCGTGGCCAAGCGATCCGGTGCTCATCTCGACGCCGGGTACCTTGCGCATATCCGGGTGTCCCGAAAGAATGCTGCCGTTTTGGCGGAAGGTAAGGAGTGTCGCCTTGTCGATAAAGCCTTTCAAATGCAACACGGAATATAAGCCGATTGAAGAGTGGCCTTTACTAAGAACAAACCGGTCCCGGTCTTCACGACCGGGATTTTTCGGATCAATATTTTTCATAACTTCAAAATAGAGCGCGGTCATAACGTCGGCACTCGAAAGCGCTCCCCCGGGATGTCCTGCTCCGGCAGACACCAATGTTTCAACGATACACTTGCGAACTTCTTTCGCTTTTCTCTCCAGTTCTTTATTGGTCATGAACGTTTCCTTAAAAGAGTTTTAAAATGGTTCTATGGATATTTTTGTAAGGCGAACTTCGCCCGAAGCGACGAGTTCTTCGGCCGATTTCCAATCTTCCGGACGGTTGATATCAAACCCTTCGTGTCCTTCAGTAAAAAACGGAACAACGACTTCTCCCGAAATGGTTCTTCCCTTGTAAATAACACGGCTGTACGCAATTTCCAAGCTTGCGTTTTGAATAAAAACCTCGGGCAGAAATTGCGTTTGATTGCTGTGCCACGGCTGATTATTGAGTGTAAATGGCAGGAGCGGATACATTTTGGTATTGCGAACCACCCACATCTTTCCCGGGTGTTGCTTGCACTTTTCCACCGCTCGAAGCGAATCGATTTCACCTGCGGCTGAAAATTCCTTCCATGCTCTCTGAATCGTTTCGGGAAGACGAAAGGGACTCGTGGGCCTGAGGATGCTGAAGCAATCGAACTCTTTTCCTTGCGACCGGAAATACCCCAGGGCGTGTTCGATCCACTCGATATCCGGTGATGCATCGCCCGCGAAAGCCGCCGGACGCAGAAACGGTACCGTTGCGCCGTAATGTTTTCCAATCTCTGCATATTTTTCGGAATCGGTAGAAAGCATGACCTCGGAAAATATTCCACTGTCAACCGCAGCACGGACCGCGTACGCGAGCAATGGATGACCGGCAAGGGGTCTGATGTTTTTATCAGGGACCCGTTTTGATCCTCCGCGAGCGGGGATGAGTGCGATAACCTTGTTTGCTTTCATAATGCTCAACTATTATAAATGTGAGGGATCCAAGAGCAAGTAGATGTCTTTTAGCTCAGAAAAGACATCCAGTGCCTCGGTTCCGGGTTCACGCGTGCCGTTTCCGGATTGTTTCATGCCGCCAAACGGCATATGCGGTTCACTTCCATAGGTTCCGCCATTTACTACCGCTACTCCGGTTTGTATTTTTTCGCAGAACTTTATTGCGCGATCATAGTTCTTTGTATGAATGCATGCAGTAAGCCCGTACGCGGAATCGTTTGCGAGATCGAGAGCCTCCTGAAATGTTTTAACTTTGTAGAGTATGGTTATCGGCCCGAAAAGCTCTTTCTGGGAAATCGCGGCTTTGGGGTTGACATTTTCAAGGATTGTTGGCGCCATGTAAAACCCTTTTGCATGCGCTTCGTCGATTAACCGAGAGCCGCCGGTCAAAATCTTTGAGCCCTCTTTCTTTGCCGCTTCAACGGCGGCAACCATGTTGTTAAGCTGGCGTTCATTTATGACCGGTCCAAAATCGTCATTATCGGTTGCCCCGACTTTTTGCGCGGCTGTTTTTTCGAGGAGAATCTTCTTAAACTGCTCATAGACCGAATCAAAAATTATGACCCGACTGCATGCAGCACACCGTTGTCCGGCATTACTAAAGGCCGAGAGAACGACCCATTTTGCGGCACTATTCAGGTCTGCATCATCACACACAACAAGTGCATTCTTACCGCCCAGTTCAAGCGATACCCGTGCAAACCGGTCACAAGCGACTCTTTGGATTTCTCTTCCCACTGATGTGGATCCTGTAAAGCTGATCACATCGACCCCGGCATGGGCGGCAAGCGAAGCACCGGCCTCTTTGCCATATCCCTGGACAAAATTCAACACCCCTTTTGGGATGCCGACATCGCAGGCTATTTTTCCAATGATCCAAGCTGTAGCAGGAGTATCTTCCGAAGCTTTCATTACCACGGAATTGCCACATATCAGCGCAGGAAACATCTTCCACGCGACATTGGCAATAGGAGTATTGGCCGGTACGATAAGACCAGCCACTCCAAGAGGTTGACGAACGGTCATTGCATACTTGTTTGGCGCACCGCTCGTGCATGTACGGCCATAGAGCCGCTGGCCTTCGCTCGCATAAAAAAGTCCAAGCTGGATTGCCCCACCGGTTTCGCCCATCGCATCTTTTAGAGATTTCCCGGTCTCTGCTGCGACGATTTCCGCGATCTCTTTTTGCCTGGCTTTCATTCCAATAACGAGTTCAAGGAGCAACATTCCGCGCTGCACTGCGGGGGTTTCCGCCCAGGCTGGTTGCGCCTTTCGCGCAACCTCTACCGCGTGAGCAATGTCGGTTTCGGTTGAACGCGCGACCGAGGACTGCTTTTCCCCCGTTACAGGGTTGATTTTGTCAAGACGAGCGCCGCTGAGTGCTTCGCATTCTTTTCCATCGATCCAGTTGGGAATGAATTGAGGGATCATGTCTATTATCCTCCGTAGTTAAATTAGCGACCGATTTTTTGTTTTACCAGGCTGTCCATCCCCCATCAATTACCACATTCGCGCCGGTCATGTACTTTGATGCATCGGAAGAGAGATAGATAATGGTTCCGTTGTATTCATCGGGTTGCGCCATTCTGCCGATTGGAATCCGCTTACAATATTCCGAAAGAAACGTCTCATCCTGCTTATTATATACACCAGCAAGGGTAAGTGTATTGACGCGCACGCCTTTTTTCGCCCAATACGTTGCAAGGTACCGCGTCAGATTGAAAAGAGCCGATTTGGAGGCTGAATAGGCGACCGGTTTATAAAACGATTCCCCCCGTGCACGGCGGTATTCATAAATATCTTGATTAGGGGAGACCAGTCCGTAAATTGAGGAAATGTTAACAATAGATCCGCGACCTTCCTTTGCCATTGCTCCGCCGAATACCTGACAGGCGACCATAACGCCTTTGACGTTTACCTCCATAACCTTGTCCCACGACTTTTCGGGGTAGCTTTCGAATGGCCCATTTTCCTCCGCCGATGCCCCGGGTGGGGAATCAAGCGCTGCGTTGTTGATCAGAATGTGCGGCACGGTCCAGTGCTTCTGAATGTTTTGAAGCGCTCGCGCAAGCTCTTCCTTATTCGTAATGTTTGCCTGAACATAATAGACATTTTCAGGACCGAGCTGCCTGGTCGCGGCCGTAACTCGCTCGTTATCTGGATCAAATATGTCGAGAATCACGATTTTCGCGCCAGCTCTGATGAGTGCGGTGCTAAATTGCTTCCCTAATTGACCGATGCCACCCGTCACAACTGCGATTTTTTCTTTAAGGCTAAAAAGATCGAGCATGGTTCACCTTTGCGCTATAAACGTGTTCACAGAATTCTCGGACAGCTCCAAATCCGCCCGGTTTCGTTGTCTTCCAAATCGCTGCGGCGATAACTTCAGGGTATGCGTCTGCGACGGCGATCGGAAACCCCACGCATCTCATGATTTCGAGATCGTTAATGTCGTTACCGACAAATGCGACAGTTTCTGGCTTGATCGCACGTAACTCGCAGAGTTCCTTAAACGCAGCGGCTTTATCCGGACATCCCTGAATGCATTCAAGTTTCAATTTCCTGCAGCGCGCCGACACCACGGGATTCTCTTCCGTCGAGAGAACAAGAGTATCAACGTTCGCTTTTCGAAGAAGCTGTAACCCGAATCCGTCTGCTCGGGAACATCGGACTTGCTCTTTGCCGTTTTCATCTGTATAGACGGCATTGTCTGTAAAAACGCCGTCGAAATCAAATACAACTAGTCTTGTTTTAGAAAAATCAATATTCGGCAAAATAGATTCCTATGAAATGATATTCCAATCAAATGGTTCGTCTTCTTGCAGCTCTTTCTTTGTTCTTTTTCCAAGCAACTTTTCAATTTCGTATGGTTTAATTCCATCGCCTGGCGATTTAAAAACAATGTCAGCTTCTTGTAGAATATGTCCTGCTGAAAGAGCTTTTGCTGCAACTGCTTTTTTTGACATCTTAATAATAGGCTGCATTTCTTCCGGATAACATTTCTTTACACCATCGCCAAGCGCAATTTTTGTCCTTCGAAGATCTCGAACCAGTTTTCGCATTCCGATTGGCTCTAGCGAAAAAGCATGGTCCGTTCCTTTCCAAGCGTGATTCAAAGTAAAATGTTTTTCAATAACCCTCGCTCCCAACATAAATGCAACTGGTGCCATGGCAATACCGTTATCATGATCAGATAGCCCGATTACGATATCAGGAAAAGACTCTCTGTAGGTGGAAATAACCTTTAATTCCAGCTTTTCAAATTCAACCGGATAGGCAGCAGTGCATTGAAGAAAACACAAATTCTGATTCAACGGCATTATGGTATGATATGCTCTTTTTACGTCTTCCAAAGAAGACCCACCAGTGCTAACTATCACCGGTTTTCCTGTCTTAGCAATATATTTTAGCAGCGGCGTTGAGGTAAGGTCTCCAGATGCAACTTTATATGCTGGCACGCCAATCTTTTCAAGAAAATCAACACTCGGTTCATCGAATGCTGTTGCAAAAAATAGAATCCCTATTTCTTCGGTATATTGCTTTAACTCTTTATACTGATCCAAATTGAATTCAAGGGCTTCTCGGTGTAAACCGTATGTTGCTCCGTAGCTGTTCTCATTTTCGTATGGTTTTTCATAGAGGTTTTTCGTGTAAAGACGTTTGTTGTCTCGCTTTTGCAATTTTACAGCGTCAACACCGCATTCCTGTGCTGCTTTGAAAAGCTGTTTGCATTTTTCAAGATTTCCTTGATGATTGTGCCCGATTTCTGCGATGACAAAACAATCGCTTTCATCATTAATAATCCTATTTCCTATAGTGAGTTCTCTTTTTGCCACACTGCCCTCCTATAAATATTTCGAGTGGTCTATTTCTCGTTCTTGACTTCACCTTTAAGAAATGAAATTTCTTTTTGCAACTCCTCGAAATCGAGTAATCGTCTTCTCAGATATTTCTTTGTAATTTCAACTTTTTCTTTCATTCCTTCCGGAGTCAAAATATATTGCCATCTGATTTTTTCCGGATTGTTCTTCAATTTCTTCGCTTTTACAAGCCCCTTTTCGATCAGTCCGGCAAGCACGTAATTTACTTTCCCAAGGCTAATATCCAATTTCTCTGCCAAGCTTCGTTGCGTGTGCGACGGGTTAATTTCTATTTCGCGAATTACTTTATATTCGATCATATATGGGGAAGGTTATTGATGATAGGTAATGGGTGATAGGTAATAGGTTATGAGTTGAGAGGTTTAGGAGTTGAGAAGTCGAGAGGTTCTTCATGCGTAAACTCTAATGGAGTCACTTTCCGAGTTGCTCTTTTTTGGGCTTTGGGAATTTGCCAAAACCAAAGTGCGAAACCCTCGTCACGAATTCCTGGACGCGCGAAAGATAAATTCTCCTTACGACCGACTATCCATGTACGAATAGATGGCCGTATAAAATTCCTCAAAATCCTTTATATGATGCGTCAAGATGGTTTTCATGATCGCCGGAGTGATTTGCCGATAATCATGAACGGCTATGTTTCTGAATCCGCACATTTTCGTCATGGTTTTCGACATCTCTTCGTTGATGACCCTCTTTTCCGAAAAAATGAAAAACGCCTCTCTGTAACTTGCGGGTAAATTCCAGCCGTTTTGGGCAATAAGAATGTTCGCAATGTCAATGCACGCCTGAATACTGCGCTGGAGGTTCAGTACAAAGACATCCTGAGCTATTATTTCATCCAAACTATTCGGATCAAGTCCTGTAATTTTCTTGACGGTTCCGACGCACCGTTTGATACTGGAAATCTTTGATAAAATCGCGTCTTTTTCAAGCATAGATACGACCCTTGAGCATGCTGTCTTCGATGATCTTCCGATCCATTTTGAAATCGATGTACTCGCCGATCTTTCCGGCTTTATAGAGGACAAATGCTGCCGGATTGTTGTTGATAATAACCTCTCCGTTGGCAAGAATCTGCATTACGATGATGATATCGCAGGTGTTCATGATGATAAGATCAATGTCTCTGTCGGTCGCCTCGTTGAGTCGAAATATCAGCTCTGCGTACTCGTCGTAATTGATTTTCGGTTCACGAAGATATACGCCGATATCGATATCGCTTTCCTCGGTCGTGCGCCCGGAGGCTGCGGAGCCGAATAGCAGGGCAAATTCGGCTTTTTCCCGGAGAACGGGAACAAGGGAAGATAGCAAATCTTTTTTATCAATTATATTCATAATTTGTTGTTTTATCGGAAAAGGTCCGGATGCACCTTTCCCCCGTGGGCGGTACTGCCGAACAAAAACAGCGTTTCCCTGTTTTTCACAGGATGTTCAACCATTGAACAATATAAGAGATTTTATCTTACAATTGCAACAATTCTGTTTTCAAGAAAAATGTTTTTCTTAAAAAATTTTGCTTCACAACTTTTACTTTTTATTCATCCTCATCATCCGTTTGTGATGCGAGCAACAACCATTCCGCCATCCATTCAGCGCGCTTTTCAAAGGATAATTCGCTGAGTTCCCGCTGATCGTCGGAAAGGTAAAGCGTGTCGCCAGGAATGGTGTAGGGCTCAAGGAGACGAAGAGATGCTGCCCGGATGCGTTCCGAATCAACCATTGAGATTCTCCTCCAGTAACGGCTCGGCCGCGGAACAAAGGTCCGCATGCTGTTGTGTATGCCTTGTTCCTTGTTGCTTCCACAATTTCTTAAGAGTGGAAACCGATTCCTGATAGCCGGCAGATGCGCGAAGCATACGTTGAATCCGTTTTTCGTCGGCTTCCATCATTCTATCTCGCTCTCGTGCCAGGGAGTTGTTGAATGAGACTTTGTGCATCAACAATGCTGATATCGGACTTTTGTACCGCATCTTTCCATAATCGATTGATGTCGTTGATTCTGGGTGGCCGGGAGCAGAAATCTGTTCTCACCCTGATATCGCCATCCATGTGCTCAAAGTGACTGGTCCAACCCTTTGCAAGCCAACGAACGTCGAGCGGGGCCCCAAGCCTATAATCCGCACCTTTACGTTCAAGAATCGATAATACCGCTTTGCATGATTTATCCGCTTCTTCGATTACCCAATCGCCGTCTTTTGAAAAGGCCGCGATTCCATAAGCTACGCATGCCTGGCCTGAGCTCAGCAAAACCTTCGCACCGGCTTTAACAAATTCGTTGTGGAGCTTCTGGTAAGGGTTTATCATCATTCGGGAAAACAATCGAGGTATATGGTTTGTGCTCTTGTTCAACCATTGAACAATATAGCTGTTTTCATGCTATCATTGCAACAAATGTGTGGTCAAGGAAAAAACCAGACCCAGTGTCACGAATGCTTGGACTTCTTCAGCTATCGAGGAGTACGGCAATAATTTTTTCCTGATCTCTTGCTTCGAGATACGGATGCATGGGAAGGCTGAAGATTCTTTCGGCAATTGCTTCTGCTACCGAGAATTGTCCTTTTTCATATCCAAGATACGCAAATGCTTTTTGCAAATGAAGCGGCTTGGGATAATATATGGCGGTTGGAATTCCCTCCTTTTTGAGCGAGGCAATAACAGGGTCGCGGTTTTCGCATTGAATTGAATACTGGGCCCACGCGGAAAGATAACCTTGCGGAATGGTTGGTGTGATAAATTTTTCCCGGAGCGCTTTCGCGTATCGTTGAGCGACATTTTGTCGCTTCTGAAATTCTTTGTCGAATATTTCCATTTTAGCAAGTAGCACTGCGGCTTGTATTGTGTCCATTCTTCCATTTATCCCGATTCTCACATTTTCATACTTGTCGGCTCCTTGGCCATGAATCCGAAGGGATTTTAGGGTCTCGAACATCTCCAGGTCATCCAAGAACACTGCCCCGCCGTCACCATAGCAACCGAGTGGCTTTGCCGGAAAGAAGCTTGTGGCGGCCATGTTTCCAAAGCCGCAGGCCTTCTTTCCTTTGTGTTCTGCCCCAAAACTCTGCGCAGCATCTTCTAAAACGAATAGATCGAACTCTTTTGCGACTGCGCCTATCGTTTCATAATCGGCACATAGTCCAAACAAATCAACTGGTATTATTGCCTTTGGTGTGAGATTTGACGGAAAGGTTTTGGTAACCCTTTTGCCGCTTTTCACTCTTACGATTTCTTCGTGCAGTTTTATCGGGTCGATGTTGTATGTTTTCGGATCTATATCCACAAAGACCGGTGTTGCACCAAGAAGAGAGATTACCTCTGCTGTTGCAATGAAGGTGAATGTCGTTGTGAACACCGCATCGCCCGGTCCTATTCCCTTTGCCATGAGAGGCAGGAGCAACGCGTCGGTTCCGCTTGAGCAGGTTAGGCAGCATTTTGTTCCGACATACTGACCCAGCTTTTCCTCAAGTTCGGAGATTTCTTTTCCCATGATAAAGCCGGCACGATCGAGGATGTCGCTAATTCGTTTTTGAACCGAGGGCTTTATCAATTGATATTGTTTTTTGAGGTCAATGAAATCCATTATTATCTTTCTTCCTGCTTCATAACTTCGCTTGTTTCAGTGCTTTTCCCAGTAGATCGCTTAGTCCCAATTTGTCTGCCCAATTTATCAAGTATTGTTTGTTCAGTTTATCTGCTTGAACCATCATCACACCGATAACGTCATTCCACTGCCGCTCAGAAACCCCATCTCCAGCCTTAAACCATTCCAGTTTATTAAGAATAACATCTTCCGGAGAAGCAAGGAAGAAGGATTTCTCCTTGTTTTCATCATCAAGATGATCTTCTTGTTTCCTTTCGAACGCTTGCTGATCATATTCACGTTTCTTAAGGATGAAAACATCAATCTTAAGGATTGTTTCGAGATGGATGATGTTAAATGAAGCACGCCTCAAAATGGCGTCCTTAATATCGTCCTCGGAAACATAATACGTGCTCCTTAGGGCTTCGGCAAGTTCTTTTACTTTCGGCAATGTGATTGGCGCAACAATATCAACATCAAGCGTAGATCGGGCTTTTCCAAATGCCGAACTTGCTACAGAACCCCCGATATAGTAGGGTATTCCAAGCCTGTCAAATATTGCAATTAGCGGTGTTATCGAGGCGATAATATCCGATTCGCTCATGTCTCATTTTTCTCTTTCATGAACTTCTTCAGCTTTTCAGCGAGTTCTTTTCCATAATGAAGCGAAACAAACTCAATGTTTACTTCCTCCTCTGAAAAGCCCGGTCGACGGCGCCTAATAGCTCGCCGCGAAAGATGGATAACCGTACTGCTGAGAGAGCGTGCTTGGGAAAATCTTTTCGCAGTTGTTGCGTTGCGAAGCATTTTTGTTTGAATTTCTTCTATTTCCTGACTTGTATCGTTCATGGATTTTCGCAGAATTATAGGTGTTTTTGATCCCTATCAGGAAGGTAATAATAAGCCGTTTCCTTGCCGGGTCTTAGGGCCGGCGAGGCCCTACTAAAAACTCTACGTCTTAAAAATCAGCATCTCTTTCTTTATCTTCTTTATCAATAATTTGTCCTCTTCCGTCTTATCTGCGGACGAAAACGCATGGCCGAAAACAACCAATAAGCTGCTCAGGAAAAACAAACCGAATCCAAATACCAAAGGGTACAATATCTTCTCTTTGAACGTCTTGGTCATGTACACAGGATCAATGATTTGAAACGCCTCTTTGCTGACAACCATTTCCTTTTCGATCTCGTTTGAAATGAGGGTTTGAAGTTTTTCACGAAGCAACGGATCTGCTATACCGTCGAGCTGTTTTTCAAGATAAGCCACGTTTTCCTTGGCGTCGGTTTGAACATTGGTCTTAATGTAATCATTCAAATATGACACATATTTACTCGCAATATTAATGGTGAATGTTGAATCTTTGGACTGAATTTTGATAGTCATCGTATTGTTCTTGTTGGTTTCCTTTTTGAGGTATCCTTTTACCATGCCTCCCAAATCAAGAAACTTCGGGGGAACAAAGTCTGGATTCCATTTCTGCTGCACCGAGTCCCATTGTTTCTTGAACGTTTTTGGTGATTGATATTTAGCGATAATCGGCAGGAGTGAGTCTTGTTCGACAAAGCGGGCATTGAATTCCCTACTATCAAGGATAAGGTCAATCTTGTCTAGTTTTGCATTACCGCCAATATTCAACTGACTCGCGACCAGGCCGCCCAATGCTCCCAGTCCGGCAAACGTTGGCGTGTTCTGGTTTTCGGTTTCCTTTGGCGCGATTACGGCCTCGGCGACCCATGTGGGTCCTTTGACCTTTGCGACAACCAGCCCTAGAATGAGCCCAATTATTGTTAATCCAATAATCCACCACTTGCGATGAACGAGGGCGTAGAAATATTCGAGCAGGTTTATTTCGTCCGGGTCTTGATCGTTTTCTTGCTTTCTCATTGCGTTTTGTTCTTGATTTTCCATAAATTGCTTTCCTATTTCATTAATTTCTTTTTGGAAAGTGCCCTCAAATCCCGTGAGGAAAATGTTTTTTGTGGGGGCGGGCAGCGACCGCCCAATCGAGAATCGTTACTTTCAGATGGGATTTAAAGGGGCGGCAAGGCGCCCCTTTCCAAAAACATTCATTCGCAAAAAGAGAAATTGAGCCCGTTGTCACGCCTCTTCCATAATCCTCAGCGGCATAATAAGAAACAAATCATCGCTTTTTTTGTCTGTTTCTTTCTCGATATTTGGGAAGATAAGGCAGGCGCTGATATGGGTGTTCATTTCCATCCTTATTTTCGGGACCGCAATAATACCGATGATTTCCATGAGATACTGGGCGTTGAAGCCGACAACATGTTCCGGGCCGTCATAGTCGATTGAAACAATTTCACGAGCCTCGCCGCCGATATCCCTGTTGAGAACCATGACTTCGAGTTTGCCGTGTTTGAAAACGCATTTTACAAGATGCGTTTTCTGGTTCGATAAGACCGACACTCTCTTTACCGCCTCGAAAAGCGCGTTCTTGTCTATGATCGCCTTTTTCGGATTTACTTTTGGTATTGCTTTTTCATAATCAGGATACGGACCTTCTATTAATTTTGAACATATCTTGATGTTTTCTGACTGAAAAAGTACATACTTTTCACCAAGGGTAATCTGCATTGATGTGTCAGGCTTCATATCGCCCATGATTCTGACGAGATGAAGGAGGCTCTTCGGGGAAACGATCATTGAAACGTTTTTTTCAAGCGTTTCCTCTTGTTTCCAAAATGAGCTTCCCAACCGATGTCCATCCGTTGCAACCATTCCTGTTGTTCCACGTTCGAATTTCCAAAAAACGCCACATAAGCACGTCCGGGATTCATCTCTGGATACAGCAAAGCTGCTTTTGACGATCATTTCTCGCAGACAATCGGATTTCACTGAAAAAGAAATTCCATCGTCAATTGCCGGAAACATTGGAAAATCTTCGGTTCCTATTCCGGCAATCTTACAGGAAAATCCCTTCTTGTTGTCGATAATAAGAACATTTTCATCGATGCCCAAGTAAATGTCACCCTCGGGAAGTTCTCTGACTATTTCAAACAGTTTTCGTGCATTTACCGTTATTTCTGCTTCTGCATCTGAAGAAGCTTCTGCTGTTGCAACGATGGAATGATCCAAATCAGTCGCAGTCATGCCGACATCTTTCGATGAAAAGGAAATCTTGAAATTTGATAATATTTGCAAGGATGTTTTTGCAGGAATTATCGGATAAGTTTTCTGTATCAAATCATAGATTTTGTTCTTTGAAATAACACATTCCATATCCAAACTCGCCTTTCAGTTGAAATCGTGACTATAAGAACTAATTCAAAATATATAATAAACAAATAGTTATAATAATAGAATTGTTCATAACGTGAAAAATAGTTGTAAGTGGTTATCAAAAAACAAGTAGTACTGTTGGTAATATGTGAAACAAAAAACAAGAGTGTATGAATAACGGATAGTGTTCTTGCCCATTTTAGATAACCAACAATGTATCAACAAGTGAACCATGAATAAGTAAATATGCTGCCAGCGTGTGGATAAAATTTGAATATTTCAGCTGTGTTCTTCCGATAAAATTGAAACGATGTGTTCGATGTCGGAGGACACTGAAGAATCCTTTTCTTTTATCTGCTCTATATGTTGAATTGCATGAATTACCGTGCTGTGGTCCCTGCCCCCAAAATGAAGGCCGATTGATTTTAAAGAATAGTTTGTATATGCTTTGACGATATACATCGCAAGTTGGCGGCAGAACGCGACTTCTTTGCGTCTGTTCTTTTCCCTGATATTATTAACCGGAACTTTGTAGTAATCAGCGACTTTATCGATGATTTCTTCTATTGAAAATTTTGTTTTTTCCTGCTTCTGGTTGCCCTTGAGAATGCTCTTTACCAGATCTATGGTGATGTCTCGCCTTGTAATTGAAGCATAGGCAAGGAGCCGGATTATGATGCCTTCAAGCTCCCTGATATTTGACGATACATTTTCTGCAATGAAAATCAAGATGCTTTCAGGGATACTAAGATTGTCCTGTTCCGCCTTTTTCTTCAGAATCGCCACGCGTGTTTCAAGATTCGGGGGCTGAATATCAACGCAGAGCCCCCATTGAAAACGGGAAATGAGCCTGTCCTGTAGTCCTTTGAGTGAATTTGGCGGCAAATCTGACGTCAGGACAATTTGTCGCTGGTTCTGATACAGCGTGTTGAAGATGTAGAAGAACTCTTCCTGTGTGCTCTCCTTTCCGGATAAGAATTGAATGTCATCGATAAGGAGAATGTTTGATGCCCTGTAGTGCTCGGAGAATTTCCTGGTGCTGTTGTTTTTTATTGCATCAATAAAATTCAAGTAAAATTCCTCGGAAGAAGAATAGGCAACGCGAAGGTCTTTACGCTGTGACACCAATTGGTTGCCCACGGCCTGCAAGAGATGCGTTTTTCCAAGGCCGACACCGCCATAGATCAAGAGGGGATTGAATTTGGTTTTTCCGGGCGCATTTGCAACAGCCAATGCCGCGCTCTTTGCAAATTCATTCCCTGGTCCCAGCACAAAAGAGTCAAAGGTAAAATTATGATTGAAAAGAGGTGTTGAAAGCGATGGTTTGGGCATAGCGAGCGATGCGGTCTTCTTTTCCGCTTCCGGTGGCAGGTGAAAAGCCTCGCGAGCCGCGGCCACCGTAAAATCTATTCTTTCAAGATCGGGAGAATGTTTTCTCCCGATTGAAAGAAGCTTCAGTTTGTAATGCTGTTCCATAAAATCAACAACAAACTGGTTCGGAGCGTCTATGAGAAGGGTCCGAGCATCTTCTTCATTCGCCGCAACCTTGAGCTGGCGAAACCATGTCTCGAACGTCGTTGAATCAACAAGGGAAGACACCTCAGAAAGAATGTTTTGCCAAAGAGCGTTTTGCATAGGTACTAAACATACAAAAGGTGGGGAGGGAAATCAATAATTGCCTTGGAAATCGAACGAGACAGAAAAGGCGTTGACAGGATAAAGCGGCTGAAATCATTTTTATGGCACAAGAAAGGACCTTACCTACATGAAAAGAACGTTTCAGCCGTCAAAAAGAAAACGGATCAACACGCACGGGTTCAGAAAAAGAAACTCTACCAAAGCCGGTAAGAAGGTTATCAAAAGCAGAAGGGCAAAAGGCAGGAAGCGGCTTACCTCTTCATCGAAATGAAAGATGTCTCTGATATCTGACAGGTGAACAAGCGATCAAAAGCCTCCAGAATTTCGAAAAGAAGCGAAATCGTTTTCCTCCTGAAGAACGGTCTTAGGTGGAAGGGTGCGCCCTATTCGCTTATCTATCAGGAAAATGTCAGCGGTTTTGACCGGATCGCTGTCATTGTTTCAAAAGCCAACGGGAACGCAGTAAGTCGTAATAGAATAAAACGGATTTGCAGAAATCTTTTTTTCCGGAATAGAAGCGTCGCCCCTCCGTTTTTTGATGTCCTCATTGTTCCATCGGGCAGCCGCTTGCCACCGTTGGAAGAATTGCAAAGCAATTTCGAAACATGGAAAAATTCGGTAAAAAAATAGTATCGATGCTTGTGGCGTTCTGCATTCAAGCGACAAAGACGGTACTTGTCGTTCCGCGAGGCGCGTGCAGGTTCTATCCTTCCTGCAGTGAATTCGCACGAGAAGCTATCGAGGAATTACCCACGCACCAAGCAATATTTTGTATCGTGAAAAGGCTCATGAAATGTCACCCCTTTGCTCGTGGCGCCGGATACGATCCGGTTCCCCGCATAACTGAAAGGCGTCATTGTTGTGAATAAGAATACTATCCTTGCTTTTGCCCTAATTTTGCTAACGTTCTTCTTGTTTCAGGAGTTTAATGCAAAGCAGGCCAAGAAGTTTCCAAAGAGCGAAGAACCGGCACTGGCAGAAAGCAACCCGGCACAGAAAACGTCCCCCTTAGTACCGGCAGCCGTGGTTGCCAAGAGTCAGTCAATGGCATCGATAGATACATCACGCACCGGCACGGTTTCAGGCGACACTGTTTGGGTAGAAAACGACAAGATCATATGCGGCATTTCTGAAATCGGCGGCCGCATCATATCTCTCCGGATGAAAGACTATGGATATGACAGGGTAAAGCCTGACCTCAAAGATCCAAAGGAGCAGGTTGATCTCGTAGCCAGTTCTGCTCTGGGCGGGGGAAATCTCATCATTGATGGCGAAGACTATGACGGGAAAAGATTCGTTCTTGATGGGTCCTCTAAGAAGATACAACTTTCAAAGGGCCAGACGATCTCCGTAACGCTTTCGGCAAAGAGTCAAAACGGCGCGGCAATCCAGAAACGCTATTCCTTTCAAGGGAACGCATATCGGATAGGATATGAGATTTTTTCTCCTTCACTTCCCGGAAAGAACATCACCGTCGGGTGGAAAGGCGGTATTTCCGAAAGTGAGATTTACAGTGGTCAACCGGGAAAAGCCAGCCAAAGCGCCTATCTGAACGAACAGCGTCGGGTTCATCTTTTCGATGGAAAAGCGGTCGAGCATATTCAGGTGAAGAAACCTGAAAAGAAGGAAGAAACCGGCAGCTACAAATGGGCCGCTGTAACGTCGAAATATTTTATGGTTTCGCTTATTCCGGACACTATGAAAGATGCAGATGTTCTCATCGAAGGATATGATGCGAACGCCTATGACGATATCAAGGTGCAGAACAAGAAGGTGCAGAACATTGATTACTCATTGTCAATTAAAAGATCAGCGGACAAAGAGCGGGAAGGGTACTGGATTTTTGCGGGCCCAAGCAAATTGTCCCTGCTTCGTTCCTATCATGTCTCGTTCGAAAAAGTCCTGTTTAACGGATGGGAAGTGTTCTTTTGGGCAAACGTTTGGTTCCCGCCGATTTGCGAGGCGACTCTGTGGCTGCTTGTGGTCATTAATGATTTTGCCAAAGACTACGGCGTGACCATAATTCTTTTGACCATACTCATGCGATTGATTACCTTTCCGCTCTCCCAGAGCAGCATGAAGTCGATGAACAAGATGAAACTTCTGCAGCCGAAAATCAACGTCATTAGGGAGCGATATAAGAAGAACCCTAAGAAAATGAACGAGGAAATAATGGCTATGTATCGCGAGGAAGGCGTAAATCCGCTTAATCCCGGTTGTCTGCCCATGTTCTTGCAAATGCCCATTCTTATTGCTTTGTTCGTTGTGCTTCAAAAAGCGATTGAGCTTCGGGGCGCGCATACGTGGATGGTTCCATGGGTCAAGGACTTGTCCCAGCCTGAAATACTGGTCAGCCTTCAACAAATGCATTTGGATAAAGTCTTTCCGAATGGAATTCCAATGTACGGCTATGGATTGGCAATCATGCCGATTGTTATGGCCGTGTTGACGTTCTTTCAAAACAAGATGACCATCAAAGACCCTAACCAGAAAGCCATGATCTATTTCATGCCGGTTTTCATGCTTGTCATATTCAATAATTTCCCCGCAGGACTTGTCTTCTACTGGACGTTTTCCAACGCGTTGGGAATCCTGCAACAGTACATTCTTAACAAAAGCATGGAAAAGCAGATGGCTGTTCTTCCCGTAACCCCGGTAAAAAAACAAGGTCTTGGCTCTAAGGGAAGACGGTAGGTCATAAAGAAGGGACAACATGGGGGTCGGAAAGACTATCGTTGCGCTCTCGAGCGGGAAAGCCAAGAGTGCGATTGCGGTCATCCGCCTTTCGGGGCCGGATGCTTTTTCGATACTCGAAGCATGCCTTCCTCAAGGTCCCGGTTTCGGGAATCTGCCCGCAAAGACTGTCGGTCTCTTCACCTTTGTTAATCCTACGACAAGACAGGAAATCGACCAAATCACCGCCGTTCGATACCTTGGGCCGAATTCATTTACCGGCGAGGACCTGGTTGAAGTGTTCTGTCACGGTAGCGAAATCGGCGTGGAAAAGATTCTGTCATGTCTCGTGGATTGCGGAGCAGTATACGCGGAGCGGGGAGAGTTTACCCGGCGGGCATATTGGAACGGAAAATTCGACCTTGTCAAAGCCGAGGCGATCCTCAGTATCATCGAGAGCAAATCTGAGCGGGAGTATTCTTCGTCGGTTGATGCCTATTTCGGCGGATCCAGAAAAAACATTCAAAAGTGGAAAAAAACCATCACAACGGTTCTTAGGGATGTTGAAGCAGAGATCGAATTTCCTGGAGAGGTCGATACCTGCAAAGAGGGGGGCACAATACGGAGGAAATCTATCGCCGACATTGTAAAAGACATTGAAAAAGATATGAAGAGAAAGCAAAAAGCTAAGATAATAGAAAAAGGAATAAACATACCGATTGTCGGGATCCCGAATGCAGGCAAATCAAGTTTATTCAACTTGTTGCTGGACTGCGATAGGTCTATAGTGCATTGGGAAGAGGGAACAACGCGGGATAGCATTAGTGAGGAGATCACGATCGGGACTGAAAAGATACGGCTCATCGATACGGCTGGCTTGCGAGAAACAGAGAGTAAGGTAGAGCAACTGGGAATAGGCAAGACCCGGGAGTACATAGTGAACTCTGCCATGGTACTTTGGGTTACACCGGCAAACAAACTGCTTTCAACCCATGAAAAGGCCATGGTTCTAGAAACGGCAAAGGATCGGACGATTTGTGTTATAAGTAAAGAAGATCAGGGCGCTGCCCGCGAAAAAATCACGTTTCTTGAAAAAGAAAAAATTCCCTGGACCTCGGCCTGCCTTTTGAACGAAACCCATCGAGAGGGACTCGTATCATTTATCGCAGAAGAAATTAAACAAAGAACCGACAGCATGGATGTACCAGATGTCATCCGGAACAAGAGGCAGGAGGATGTAGCCAGGAGCCTTTTGGAAAACCTTCGGCAAGCGCAAACGACGATAATGAATGGGGAAGAGGTATGTGCTTTATTCCTTCAAAAAGCGCTCGAAGATATCAGCGGGTTAGTTGGAGAAACCACGAACGAGGATATATTGAACAGCATCTTTTCCGAATTCTGCATTGGGAAATAGAAGCCCCTTATTATTTATATCGCTACGTATTCGATTCCGCATTTGGTATTTTTGGGAAGAGATGGAATATTGTTTCACGTGAAACAAGAAGGTCTTTTTCAATAGCGATGTAAAATGAATTTTGATGTCATTGTTATTGGCGGTGGACATGCCGGGATCGAAGCTGCAAACATATGTGCAAAGAAGCAGCTGCAGGTCCTGCTTGTTACCTCACATCTTGATTTGATAGGGCAAATGTCATGTAATCCAGCAATTGGCGGTATTGCCAAGGGAAATATTGTTAGAGAAGTTGACGCCCTTGGCGGGGTCATGGGGACGCTTATTGATCGAGCGGGAATTCATTTCAAGATGCTTAATCAGACAAAAGGTATGGCAGTGTGGGGCAACAGAGCACAGGCAGACAAGAGGGAATACAGGTTTCATGCAAGAAAGGTTCTTAATGAAAGAACAAATCTGCACTTGCTCCAAGGGCTTGTTCAAAGGATAGAAACGGCTGGTGATTCTGTTTCCGGAATAGTCATGGACAGCGGCGAGGAAATAAAATCCAAAGCGGTTATCATAGCTGCAGGTACCTTTCTGAACGGCTTGGCGCATATCGGACTGAACTCTTTTCCCTGCGGACGGCTTGGCGAGCCAGCGTCAACGAATCTAACCGATTCGATAAGCGAATTGGGTATTAAGTCGGGAAGACTTAAAACAGGCACCTCCCCAAGAATAGACGGAAGAACTGTCTGCTTTGAAAAAATGACCCAGCAGCCGGGAGATGCCTCGCCGTGGCCATTTTCCTATTCAACCGAAGCAATACCGGAAAACAGGGCAATTTGCTGGATAACGAGAACGTCAAAAGAAACGCACAAGATCATTCTTTCCAATTTGAACAGCTCTCCTCTGTATACTGGAAAAATCAAAAGCACAGGGCCAAGGTATTGTCCTTCAATAGAAGACAAGGTTGTGAGGTTTGGAGAAAGGGATGGTCATACATTATTTTTAGAACCTGAAGGGCTTACTTCAAATGAAATGTATTTGAACGGCTTGTCCACGAGTCTGCCCTTTGGCGTTCAGCTTCAAATGGTGAACAGCATTTCCGGGCTCGAAAAAGCAGAGATACTCAGACCGGGATATGGAATTGAATATGATTATTTTCCACCGGCGCAACTATGGCCAACCCTTGAGTCAAAGACGGTAAAACATCTTTTTTTTGCAGGACAAATAAACGGGACATCGGGATATGAGGAAGCAGCTTGTCAAGGGCTTGTTGCAGGAATTAATTCGGCATTGCAGATCCTAGGGAAAGAAGCCCTGATACTTGGAAGAGATACTTCATATATTGGCGTTCTTATCGACGACCTGGTAACCAAAGGAACAGAGGAACCGTATCGCATGTTTACTTCCCGCGCAGAGCACAGGCTGATGTTACGCCAGGACAATTCAGATGAAAGATTGATGCCTATAGCCTTTAAGATGGGGTTGATTGAAAACAACCTTTTTGAACGGCGACAGAAGATGTGGGACGAGAAAAAAGGCCATAAGGTCAAACTGTTTCAATCAAAGATAGTACCTTCAGCATGGGCGCCTGTCCAAGAAGAAGCCAAGATCAAATGTTCCATTCGGGGAACAGATCTTCTCAAGCGACCGGAAGTCTCCATTGAAGCTGTTTGTCAGGCAATTGGCGAAATCATCAGCGATCGGGAAATCAGAAAGAGCCTGGAAGCAGACATCAAATACGAAGGTTTTATCGAGAAAGACCTGGATCATTTGGAAAAATTCAGAAGAATGGAAAACGAACTGATTCCTGAATCCATAAAATACGAGCCAATTGCGGGACTTTTGACCGAATCTAGGAACAAGCTTTCGAAGATTCGGCCGCGTTCCCTGGGACAGGCATTGCGAATTCCTGGGGTAACGCCGGCAGACATTACCGTTCTCATGGTCCATATTTCTAAACTAAAAAATGTTTCACGTGAAACCCAGGTGAGTGTATGAACAAAAACAACAAAGCGAACATCGACCGTGCAAAAAAATGTTACGAACTGAAAGAACTTGAACGGCTTGGGTTGACTCCAACGCTCGAGCAAAGAGACTTGATTCTTAAATTCATTGCACTGCTGTTGAAATGGAACAAGGCTGCCGGACTCATTTCTCCAGGAGACGAAGAACATCTGTTCCTACGTCACTTTTGCGACTCCCTTCAACCCCTCCTTTTGTTTGGGTTCAAGAAGAATGCAAGAATACTGGACATCGGTGCCGGCGGAGGATTTCCTTCGATTCCAATAAGAATTTTCAGACCCGACCTTACCTTTGTTCTTGCGGAATCCAATAAGAAAAAGGCCATGTTCCTTTCCGAGACAAAACAAGAGATTTCGCTGGAGAATCTAGAAGTTTTTGCAAAAAGGGTTGAAATTCTTCCCCTGCCGGCAGACGGGTTTGATTATGTGATAAGCCGCGGGCTCGGCACGTTGGAGAAATTCTCACAGCTTGCTCGACCTTTTCTTGCAAAAGATGGCCACATGTATACTTTCAAAACAAAACAATTTGTTCAGGAGTTGGATCTTATCACTTCGAGCAAAGAAAAGGAAGGCATCAAAATTAGTGAAATTGCTGAATATGATCTTGGGAATCAGATCTTTGGTCTAAACCTTGTATCCCTTGAATTAACAAGATAGTATCTTCATTCTTGACTGGACAAGTAAGTCCTTGCTTCAGCCGTCGGGCGGGTATCCTCCAATTTCAACACGAAAATTCTAAAGATAGACGGAGCTGATTTTGGGTAAAGTCATAGCAGTGTGCAATCAGAAGGGTGGTGTGGGAAAAACTACCACCGCAATCAACCTGGCAGCTACCCTTGCAGCCGCAGAACACAAAACGCTTCTCATCGATATGGATCCTCAATGTAATGCCACCACAGGCATCGGAGTTGACAAAGACAAAATAGAACTTTCGATGTACGAAGTCCTCACGGGCAGAAAGAAAGGGGACAAGGAGGTTTCGCTCCAAGATATCATCGTTTTATCCGAACACATGAAGTTTCTCTTTGTTGCCCCGGCAAGTCCTGACCTGGCTGCGGCAGAACTCGAACTTGTCAACGTTCTGGCACGGGAAAAGCGCCTGAAAAGCGCTTTGGATCCGATCCGGGGAGAGTATGAGTATGTCATAATCGATTCGCCACCATCTCTTGGACTTCTGACGGTGAATATCCTTACGGCGGCAGATTCCGTGCTTATCCCGATCCAATGCGAATATTATGCATTGGAAGGGTTGGCGGAATTGCTCAATACTATCCGGCTTGTCCAAAAGAATCTGAATTCAAAATTGCTTGTCGAGGGGGCGCTCTTGACAATGTTCGATGGCCGCCTCAATCTTTCTCGACAAGTTGCAGATGAAGTCCGGTCATGTTTTTCCGGCAAGGTCTTTAACGTGGTCATCACCCGGAATGTCAAACTCTCCGAGGCGCCGTCCTTTGGAAAACCAATCATTCTATATGATATCATGTCATCCGGTGCAGAAAATTATCTGAATCTGGCAAAGGAAATCATGCATAATGGTTAGCGGTCATTCCCGGAGGGCCCTTGGTCGGGGTCTCACCAATCTCATCCCCGTTGATAGTGAAGAAAAAGGAAGCGACAACGAGGTTGTTCTCGTAGACGCCAACGCTATTCATCCCAACCCGTTCCAACCCAGGCGCGAATTCAAGAACGATGAGCTGGCAGGACTCGCAGAGAGCATTAGAACCCAGGGCCTACTCCAAGCAATAATTCTCAGAAAAAAGCAGGATGGTTACGAAATCATTTCTGGTGAACGACGTTTTCGTGCACTAAAGATCCTCGGCCAGGACAAGGTCCCGAGCATAATAAAGCCAAAAGTGTCCGACCGAGAAATGATGGAAATGGCTCTAGTAGAGAACATCCAGCGGGAAGACCTGAATGACATAGAACAGGCAAAGGCCTTTCAACGACTCTTGCAGGAATGCGGGCTGTCCCACGAAGAATTGTCCAAGAGGGTAGGAAAGAGCAGAAGCGCCATAACCAACACCCTTCGACTACTCAAACTGCCTGTGGAAATTCAGCAGTACATTGTAAATGGAGAGATCAGCACCGGCCACGCACGGGCATTGCTTGCTGTCGATGATTCAAAATTGATAATGGAAATGGTTGAAAAAATCATTTCACAGAAACTGTCTGTACGCGAGATTGAGGAATCGACACAAAAAATAAAGGAAAGCAAAGACGGCAAGACGACAGGCAGAAAAGCGAAAGACAACGCACAAAAAGACCCTAATCTCGTTGCGCTCGTTGAGAAACTGCAGTATAAGCTCGGTACCCAGGTGACGATTACCATGAAAGCAAATGCAAAAGGAATTATTGAAATTCATTTCTTTGGCAACGACGACTTAAACCGAATCATTGAAATATTCACCAGCGCGTAGATGATATCCTCGGGAAAGACCCGTTGCGAAGGGGCGATTGTGTAATGAGAAACAGTATGCATAAGAAGAAGAACTTCTACACCATCATGTTTATTCCCGAAGGAAACGGCAAGGCGTTTTCCATGCATATTCATCGGAACATCGTTTATTCGCTTCTCGTTTTTCTGGTCGTCTTCTTCTTCGGATTCATTTTGCTGGTCATCAAGAGCGGAGAAATCGCCGCAAAACTTCAGTTGGTATACCTGCTTGCCAGCGAAAACAGGCAACTGAGGGAAGAAACCAAGACCATGAAAACAATAGCGATCAAAATTGACGGAATAGAACAAATGAGCCATTACCTTCAGCGTGTCGCGACGGCAACCAACAATGACCCCAAAAAGGGGATGCTTGCTTTCTCGAAGACCGGCAATGGCAGTGACGCGGTGTTTGCCAAGGATAACATGGACGAGCTTCTTGACAACATAAGGAGGTCCTCTGGCGGGGAATCAAAGGCCGCTGCTCGACCTGTGGAGACGACGGAACTATATCTCGCCTCGATTCCCAACATTCAACCCGTGCTCGACGGTTGGATTACACGGCGGTTCTCGATGACGGCTACCGACACATCCGCGGCGCATACGGGAATTGATTACGCCGCCACCTTGGGGACGCTCATCCGAGCAACCGCGCCCGGTGTGGTAGAGGACGTTTCCACCGACAAGTATTTCGGCTTGATCCTGATCATAAAGCACGGATACGGATATTCAACGAAATACGGACACTGTTCACAGATTCTCGTCGCAAAAGGAGACCATGTGGAGCGGGGCCAAACTATTGCGCTTGTCGGTAATACCGGCAGGTCCTCCGCGCCACATTTGCACTATGAGGTGTTGAAAGACGGGAAGAGCGTGGATCCCACAAAATTCCTGTTCAACGGATCTACCAAAGCTGAATAGCGGAAATGCTTTCATAGAAGGAGCACTGCCATGGAAAAGAGTAACGAACGAGGTTTGCTTACGATTATCGGCGCAGGGACCATTCTCGAAGGAACGATAACCGTACCCCACAGCGTTAGGATAGACGGAAGCCTAAAAGGAAAACTTGAAACAACGGAAACACTTACGGTTGGAAGTACTGGCCAGATAGAAGCCGACATCGTTGCGAAGAGTGCAATCATAGGCGGTAGCGTTAGAGGAAATCTTACCGTTGAAGACCGGGTTGAACTTGAGGCAAACGCATCCCTAATCGGAGACCTAAAGACCAGAGACTTGATCATTAATGAAGGGGCTACGTTTCATGGAAATTGTTCCATGGATGTGGGAAAAAGCATAAAAGTCTGATTCCATATTCTATCTGGATAAATGCAGAAAAGAGGATAGTGGGTGCAAACTAATCCAAGAAATGAGAACAATAGTCCTTCAAAATATCTGACACAACGATAGTAAAATTAATGAGTTCCATAATTGAACACAAAATGTTAACACATTGCCAACACCAAGTGTTTGCAGTATCAGATAGATGTGGACAACTTGTGAGTTTGTTCTAAAGGACTTTCTGAGGAAATGCCGGATCTTTCAGTGAAATTAACGTGTTGAGAACGAGATAGGTCTTCTTTTTGTAAAGAACCCTCCAGGAATGTCGTACCCCAAGAAAAGTGATAGCATTGATAGCTCCGTGTTCCAACGTGCGAGAACAGAGTATGCAGGACCTATTCAATGCTCTTTAGAATTTTTTCAGCTGCCTGTGCCGGATCCTGCGATTCTGTCACCGCGCGACCTATGACCAGCATCGTGGCCCCATTGAGAATCGCCTGCTTAGGGGTAGAAATTCTTTTCTGATCGTGAGCGGGATTTTCGGCAAGCCGAATCCCCGGGGTAATAATCTCAAAGCCTTCGGGAAGAAGAAACTTTACATGCGGGAGATCAGCCGCCGAGCATACGATTCCGTCGAGAAGGGCGTCGATGGCACGTAATGCAAGAATTTTGATGTGTTGTTCAAGGGCAACAGAAACATTCAACTCGTTCAACAGCATCGTCGAATCAATGCTCGTGAGCAACGTGACTCCAATAAGCTTTGGCGGACACAATCCCTGGTCTGCCGCTTTCAAAGCAGCCTCTGTAGCCGCCTTCATCATCGTGCTTCCGCCCTGCGTGTGCAGGGTCACATACTGGACACCGAGACGCGAGGCAGAAACAACTGCGTTGGCAACGGTCTGGGGGATATCATGGTACTTGAGGTCGAGAAAAGCCTTTCTTCCTGAATTAAGAACCGGCTCAAGAATGGAAGGCCCGTACCGGGTAAAAAGCTCCATCCCAATTTTGAATGTTCCGAAGTATTGACGTGTGGAAGCGACAAGGCTGCGCACTTCCTCTGGTGTTTTCAGATTGTCAAGGGCAAGGCAAAGAAAGGGGGTGAGGTCTTTAAGCATATACTACAAAATACTTATAGAAACGCACATAGGCAAAAAAAAGCTTCGTCTCAATCCGTGGCAAATTTTTTGATCTCTCTACCGGGAACGTTGGTTGTTCTCTTGAAAAGCGCGCAGATCCGCACAAGTGCGGCGTGTGCTTGCATTTCAAAGAAGAATTCCCCGTAAAATGGTGTTAGTTCAAAAAATTTTGTAAAACACGAACAAGACGAAGCTACCTAAGAATATAATCAAACTTTCGAAAAAAAGAGCAAAATGGTAAAAAAAAGCGGTTGAGCGGTTAAGCACACGGTGAGGAATTTCTTGACGAGACCTGTATTCGTTTTGCCTATGACACTCGTTTCGCGCGGAGAAGCAATTCGCAAACAGGGGATTATGTTTATCGTTGTTTTGGACCCTTCGGTTAAAAACGTATATTAAGATTCAACCTTTTGAAAAGGCAAACCCGATGAGCAGTTTTGTTGTCAACGGAGGAATGCAATTAAGCGGCACGGTCCCTGTCTCTGGTAACAAGAATGAGGCATTACCGATTATTGCAGCGTCTATTCTATGCCATGGAACGGTTCAGCTTGACAACATGCCAGACATCGGGGACGTGCGCAGCATGCTCACCATAGCCTCCGCACTGGGGGCCACCGTGTCGGTGATGAAAAACCACACGGTGAGCATTAACGCCGCTCTTGTGTCAACGTCAACGCTGCCCCTGGAATTGTCGAGCGCAATCCGCGGGTCCATTCTGTTTGCCTCGGCGCTTCTTGTCAGGACAGGAAATGCCGGCATTCCCCAGCCGGGTGGAGACACTATCGGGCGCCGTCGGCTCGACACTCATTTTCTCGTCCTGCGGGCGCTCGGAGCCACGGTAAGCGTCAAACGGACAAAGACGGGATCCGTCGTGTATACCCTTCAGGCGAAGAGGGGATTGCGCGGTGCGGAAGTACACCTCGACGAGGCATCGGTAACCGCGACAGAAAATGCGATTATCGCGGCTGCCGGAGCCAAAGGGAGAACGACAATCACGAACGCAGCGTCGGAACCGCATGTTCAAGGCCTATGCAGGTTCCTCAAATCGATGGGCGTCATGATCGATGGCGCCGGGTCAAATGTTCTCACCATAAACGGAACCAATAGGTTTTCTCCCACCCGTCACACCATCGGAAGCGACTACATCGAAGCGGGATCGTTCATCGGACTTGCAGCCGCGACACACTCGCCGATCACCATCACCAATGTTGACATACAAGATATGAGGATGATTCTTTTTCAGTTCGAAAGACTCGGTGTTCACGTCGACGCAGACCCGGCGCGAAAAAGCATTTCGGTTCCAAAGCGACAGAACATGATTATGAAACGAGACTTTTTCGGAGCAATACCCAAAATCGAGGACAACATCTGGCCCGCATTTCCTGCAGACCTTATTTCTATCATGATCGTTGTAGCCTCGCAGGCGAAAGGGATGTGCCTTGTTCACGAAAAAATGTTCGAGTCCCGCCTCTTTTTTGTTGACAAACTAATTGCGATGGGCGCGCAGATCGTCCTATGCGATCCTCATCGGGCTGTTATTGCCGGACCGTCAACGCTCGTCGGCGCGACAATCAATTCACCCGACATCCGCGCAGGAATGGCGCTCTTGATTGCGGCGTGCGCGGCACGAGGAACAAGCCGCATCCATAACATTGAACAGATCGACCGCGGGTACGAAAAGATTGACGATCGGCTTTTGAAGCTCGGCGCAGGCATTTCCCGCAGCACGGAGCGGCGAAAGAACTGGGTGCACCCCTTTGAAGGCAAGAAGATATGAGCTTTCGGCACGTCTTTGTTGCAGGATTTCTTATGGGGATTTCGTCCTGCGCACCATCAATCAAGCAATATTACCCCGGCAATTTCGATCCGGAAAAACGCATATACCAAAACAAATCATTGGGATTTTCCCTGACATTCCGGGGATCTTGGATCATAACTGCGAATCCCAAGGAAATGAGCAAGACATCGAGGGGGTATTCAAAGGAGCTTCATAAGAGCGGGGCAGAACTTCTTTACAGCGGGTCTACCGTCGAAAACACGCAAGGCACGCGATGCATTGTTGTTAATCTCAATGAGCCCAGCGATGAATATGCAGAGCAAATACGACAGATCAACAAAGCGGAGATCGACTCGGACAGCGGGTGTACCCTTGACACTATAAGAGGGGTGCCGTTGGTCGTCTGGAAATATGCGAAAAACGAATTCGATTTCATCGAATATTTCTTCACGATCGACACGTATGATATTCGAATGGCGTTCTGGACAAAACCAAAATTGTTTTACAACTTCTTGCCTATCTATGAAGAAATCATGAGTACGCTTTCCATCGAGACCAGATGACTGATCAATCACTGTTTCACCACAAAAAGGACTAGAGCCCTATGATTGTCAAAGATCTCCGGTTACTTCTTGAAAAGCTTAATGATTACTGCACAAAAGCGCTTGAGGCCTCGGTCGGACTGTGCGTTAACCGGGGCCACTATGAGGTCCGCTGGGAACACATGCTCATGGAATTTTTGGACGACCCGGCCGGGGACGTTGCCGCAATTCTCAAGCGGTTCAATGTCGAAATATCCTCTCTCAAAAAAGCGGTCAATAGAGAAATCGAAACCCTGCGGGCCGGCAACACCGGACGGCCGTCGTTCGCACCCCCGCTGCTCGACGCGTTCGAACACGCCTGGAGCATTGCCTCACTGTGCTATTCCCTTCCGGCAATTACTTCAGGCACCCTTTTTATCGCAATGATCGAGAAGAATCAATTTGCATTGTCCTCGTATGAAGACCTTCTCAAGGGCGTCAGTCTGGAGACGCTCAAGAACGAATTCCTGGGTATCGTGAAGACATCGGCAGAACACGCAATGTCTCAGAGCGGAACCGAACGGCCAGCCGCGACTCGTTCCCCCGAAGGAGCCAAGGAAGTCCTTCGACAGTTCTGCACGAACTTTACCGAGGAAGCCAAATCCGGAAGAATCGATCCGATTCTTGGTCGCGACGACGAGATCCGGCAGGCGCTTGACATCTTGAACCGCAGAAGGAAGAACAACCCGATTCTCGTTGGTGAGGCGGGCGTTGGCAAAACGGCAATTGTGGAAGGAATTGCGCTTCGCATCGCGACCGGGGACGTGCCTGACAACTTGAAGAACGTCGACTTGTGGGGCCTCGATCTCGGTCTCTTGCAGGCAGGCGCATCAGTAAAGGGGGAATTCGAAAAACGCCTAAAGAACGTTATCGACGCGGTGAAAAATAATTCCAAATCGACCATTCTCTTCATAGATGAGGCGCACACGCTGATCGGTGCCGGCGGGGCAGCTGGCCAGGGCGATGCGGCCAACCTGCTCAAGCCGGCGCTGGCTCGCGGTGAACTGCGCACGCTCGCCGCGACCACGTGGTCCGAATACCGGAAATACTTTGAAAAAGATCCCGCGCTCGCTCGCCGGTTCCAGCTTGTCAAAATCGAGGAGCCGGATGAGGAAAAGGGCGGCATCATGTTGCGGGGCATCTCGGAGAGCTTTGAGAAGCATCACGGTGTACACATCACGCATGAGGGAGTCAAGGCCGCGGTCTCGCTCTCCCACCGCTACATATCCGGGCGTCAGCTGCCGGACAAGGCCGTTGACGTGCTTGACACCGCTTGCGCACGAGTCAAGATGAGCCAGGCGACCAAGCCGGCATTGCTCGACAGCGCGGAGCGCGCCCTTCTCAATGCGGAGCTTGCAAAGAAGAAACTGGAGCGAGACCGGGACACCGGGATCTTTGTTGATGCAAAATTGATTGAGGAATGCGACGCCACCATCGGACAAAAAAAGGATGAAATCAAGGCGTTCTCGGAGAAATGGCTGAAGGAAAAGGAGCAGGTGGCGCTGATCAAATCGATGCAGGAAGAGCTCGCCGCAGCTCGCAAAAAAGGAGAAAATCCTAATGTCCTGGACGGAGTCTTAAAGGAACTTGATGCCGCGCTGAAGAAACTCGAGGAAATTCAGGGAGATTCTCCAATGGTCTTCCCGCATGTTTCCGGGCAGGTGTGCGGGCAGGTCATTTCGGACTGGACCGGCATTCCTGTTGGTTCAATGGTAAAGGACGAGGCGCGTACACTTCTCGAGCTTGAGCAGCGGCTGGGAGAAAGGATTGTCGGCCAGGACGATGCGCTGGCCGCACTTGCGAGCACCATACGGTCGTCGAAGACCGGCATGGGCAATCCAGATGCGCCAATAGGCGTGTTTCTATTTACCGGCCCCTCCGGCGTGGGAAAAACCGAATGTGCCCGCGCACTTGCCGACATTCTATTCGGGGGAGAGAAATTCATCACCACGATCAACATGTCGGAGTACCAAGAAAAACATACCGTGTCGCAGCTTAAGGGCTCGCCCCCGGGCTATGTCGGGTACGGCGAAGGCGGGGTGCTCACCGAGGCGGTCCGCCAGAAACCATATTCCATCGTCCTGCTTGACGAAGTCGAAAAGGCGCACCTTGAGGTCATGAACCTCTTTTACCAAGTGTTTGACAAGGGCTTTATGCGAGACGGCGAGGGCCGGGAAATAAATTTTCGAAACACCATCATTATCATGACGTCGAACCTCGCCTCGGACACTATCGTCGAACTATGCACACAGCCGGACAAGGAAATCGGCGCAGAGGAATTGGTGACGTCGATCAGGCCCGAATTGTCAGCACATTTCCAGCCCGCACTTCTTGCGCGGGGAAAGATCGTGCCATTCAGGCCGCTTGCAAAGGACGTCATGAAGGGCGTCGTTGCCATGAAGCTTGACAAAATTGCACAGCGCCTTGCAAAGGCGCACGGAATAACACTCTCGTGTTCGCCCGCGCTTGTCGACCATATTGCAGACTGTTGCACCGCGATTGAAGCCGGCGCTCGCAATGCTGACGCGGTTATCGATGGAACTCTTCTTCCCGGGGTTTCTCGGCAGCTACTTCTCCATCTTGGCGAAGGCAAGAAATACACGAGACTGCATATCGGGCCGGCAGAGGGCGGCGAATTCGAAATCGTTTTTTCTGAGGATGGCGGAGAAATTGCTGCGGATAAACCCGAAGAAACAGCGGAGAAAAAGGCCGAGTAGATGGCAGCCGCACCGGGGCGCATTACAACGCGCCCCGTGCGGTTCTTCAGGCAGAGGTGTTTTCGTTTTCAGTGATTTCCGATGACTTTTCTCCCTTTTCGTCAACATTGTTCCCCCAAATGAAGATCGAGCCGCAGTTCTGGCAGGTAATCATCTTTGTCCCGCGACGGATTTCATTAATAAGCTGCGTTTCCAGCACCTTGAAACAAGAGGAGCACGTGCGGGTGTCATCGTTAACAAAACTGAGCACTTTGCCCGTGTTTCGTCTGGAAAGAATGTGCTCATAGGTGCGGAGAAGTTGCTTGGGGACAGCGGAACTGATCGAGGAGCGCTCCTGATTCAACTGATCTATTGATGTATCAATGGAGGATACCTTTGATTTGAGATCTGCAATCTTCTCACCATTTTCCCCTCGAATCTTCTCGGATTCCCCGGTGGCAATTTCAAGGGCCTGTTTCTGTTTTTCGAGTTCATCGTCGATGAGCCTGGTTCGGCCATCCGCCCCGGAAACAATGCCCTTGAATGTCTCGATTTCCGCATGAACGGCGTCGTACTCCCTATTGGTCTTTATTGAGTTGAGACGTTCCTGACTCCTTTCAAGAGCGCTTTTCGCCTCTTCAACCTTCTCTTGAATGGACTTTTTCTCTGCCTGGAGAGCCGCCATTTTTTCCGATATCGAGTCAGCGGCCCGTTTTGCCTTCGAAACGCCGGCCTCCAGCTCGGCAAGCATCTTGGGAAAATCAGACTGTGATTTCACAAGTTGATGAATGCGAACATCTATCTTCTGCAGTTGTATCAGGGATTCAAGATCGGGGATCATTATGCCTCCATTTAAAGCAATGCTTTGTCAATCGATTCAAGATCAGGACGTCAAAGAAACAAAAAAGCACTTCTTAAGAGGAAGTGCTTTTGAATGTACGTGATGTGCGTTCTGTTCGTAACAGAATATGTGTAAATGTGGCCTGCCCATCATAGTTGGTTCAGGATTTCTATGAAAAAGATGATTTGGGCCCACTAGGGCTCGAACCTAGGACAAACGGATTATGAGTCCGCTACTCTAACCGACTGAGTTATGGGCCCTAGAGTAAATCTTCCAAATATAATTTCAAGGCCCGCTTCTTTACAAGGATAGCAGAAAATATGTGGTAGAATCAGGGTAGTTTTTCCGTACATGCCATGACAAGAGCCTGAGGAGTGACGCACGCTGTGCCAAGCTCGGCAACGGTGAGCCCTGCAGCGTGGTTTGCAAGATAGGCTGCCTCCACTGGTTTTGCCTGCGAAACGATGGATGCGGAATACGTGCTGATGACCGTATCTCCGGCGCCGGTGACATCAAAAACATTTTGCGCAACAGTCGGAAGATGGATAAACCGTTTGCCGGATCGTTCGAACAATGCAAGGCCCCTCTCGCTCAACGTGATCAGCAATGATGGCAGGTCGAGCTTTTTGACAATTGCCCAGCCCAATTGTCTTATCTCGTCGTCGTTACAGAATCTGTAGGGAATGGAAAGCATGGCATGGGCCTCCTTCAGGTTCGGCGTCATGACCGAAACCCCTTTGTAAAGATTGAAATGGCGTTCCTTGGGGTCAATCCCAACAAACAGACCGCGCCGCTTGCAAGCGGAAAGAATTTTTACAATTAAGGAGGGCGAAATTACACCTTTTGCGTAATCCGAGATAATGACCCCCGAAACCTTGGGTAAACACTCGCTGAACCGTTTCCAGAGAAGGGATGTTTCCTCTTTTGCCAAATCCGAGACCGTTTCGCTGTCCACGCGCACGATCTGCTGGTGCCTGGCCATGATCCTGGTTTTTACCGTGGTCTTGCGCGTGGCCGACGTCACAAAGCCGTCGGACGAACTCCCCGCGCTTCTCAGCTGCTCCTTGAGGGTGCGGCCGATGTCGTCGTCCCCGCAGAGTGACACGAGATGCGCCTTGACTCCAAGACACGTCAGGTTGTTGACCACGTTTGCCGCCCCGCCGAGACGAAACGATCGCGATTCGACATTGACAACGGGCACCGGGGCTTCAGGGGAAATCCGGCGGACGTCGCCCCAGATGTATTCGTCCAGCATTGAATCGCCTACGACCATGATTGACGCCCTGGAAAAGCCGGCAACAATTTTCTTTACCTGTTTGACAGACATCGAAACGGAGTTCATTCAGAAGCCCTTTCCCAAAATGACAAGATTCCAGAATGTGGCATAGGGGATATAGAGCGGATTCAGAATCCGCGATATTGTCGGGATATGAAACGACCACTCAACAAAGAAAAGAACGATAAAAATAAGGGGAACATACCGCATCAGGCGGAGGTATGGCTGGACTTTCGATCTCGGCAAAAAGCTTATGAGAATATTGGACCCGTCCAGCGGCGGAAAGGGTAACAGATTAAAGAATGACAATCCGATGTTGATTTGATACGCCATGAACGCAATCTTGTACAAGACAACGGCATTTGTCGTGCCAAGCGCCGAGAAATCAAGAAAGCGGAGCATGAGGCCAAGAACAATTGCTCCGAGAATATTCATGGCAGGCCCCGCGATACTGACCAGCGCCGAATCCCAACGTGGATTGTTGAGATTCTGGTAATTGACAGGAACAGGTTTTGCCCACCCGAAAAAACCGATGCACAACATCAGCGTGCCGTACAAATCAAGGTGCGAGACAGGATTGAGAGACAGACGCCCTGCTTGTTTTGCCGTATCGTCGCCACGCAACAGCGCCACAAGACCATGGGCGTATTCGTGGATTGTCAAGCCGACAAGGATCCCGGGGGCCTTCAGTAAGAGCGAGTAAACGAGTTGTTGGATATCAAACATGTGTGTTTTTCCGGAAAGGTCGGCGATTCCTAAAATACGTTATCAGCGCGCGACAGGTTACTTATGCGTGAGAAGACCGATGTCCACGCCCGACTCGCGCAGCAATTCAGACACGGTGACGAACCGGTAGCCAAGCGTCCCAAGCGTGTCGATCAGCCTGCCGAGGATCAGATGCACCTGCTGTTCCCGTTGCGGCCGGACCGTATCAAGGTGCATCAGAATGATACCGCCGTTTATTCCCGATGGCGACTCCTTTGCAAGCCCGATGATCTTGTCGAACACGTCCTGCGGCGTATGGTACCCGGCAGTAGCCTCGCTGGGCATCCAGTCGTTGCTGTCCAGATTTTTTCGCCACGTTCTTCCCTGGCCCCAGCCGATGTGCAGAAAGCCGGCCCGCTGTGCCCAGGCGCAGATTGTCCCGTTGCGATCGCCGTACGGAGCCCGCCACAGCGGCGACAGTCGGGCGCCAAAGAGTGCTTGAAAAATGGAGTCGGTCCTGGTAAGCTCACGCGCAAGAAACGATTCGTTTACCGACGAAAGCGTGCTTTGGGTATGGTCCTGGACAAACGAGGTCAAATGAGGATGAGAATAGGTATGGTTTCCGATTTCATGGCCGGCGCTGATGATGCGCCTGACGACGTCGGCCTTCCGCTGCATGAACTGCCCGGTAAGGAACATGGTTGCCTTGACATTCCGGGAGGCAAGGGTATCAAGAATATCAAATGCCGCGCTGGCCTGCCCGCCGCCGTCGAAGGTGAGGGCAACGAGCTTTTTCTCCACCGCGCCGTTGTCGAACGATACCGGCAGACCGGCCACGCCTGTCGGGGCCCTGCCTTCGAAAGCTGCATCTTGATGTCCAACATACCGATTGACCGGCAGTGCGACTTCCTGCGTGACTCGCACGCTGTCAAACCGCGAGGTCAGCATCGCGATTTCCTGGTTTCGCTGCCGTATCTGATCCAGAAGTTCCGTGCGTTTTACCCGCAAGACGCCATTCTGCGCCGAAAGGTCCGACGCGGTGCGCATGTTCCACAATCCAAACGCCAGACCGCAGAGGCCCAGCGTGATAGCGGCAAGCAGAACCAGCGAATGCATTGTCATCGCAAGCCAGGGGAACGCCTGTTTGGGCGCTGGAGCGGTGGAAAGGGGATCCTGATCCGCGGCAGCGGGCTTCTTTGCCGCGCACGATGGACAGAACCACTGATGATCGATTTTGGCGCCGCATGTTCTGCACACCCAGGTTTTGCACACGGAACACCTGGCAATGGCAAGGGCATTGGGATGCGCTGCGCAACGATGGCCCGGCCGCTTTTTCAAATGAGACATAGGAGCAAAAATAGTACAATACCACCCTCGGCGGCCGATGCTTTTTTGCGACGATTGGCGAGGACCCCACTGGACACGGACCGAAAATCAATATATCTTTATTTTTGATGAGCACGCACAGTATCGAATTTTCCAATGTCACCAAGCGGTTTCGCAGGCATTTCTGGACCGCGAGCAAGCTCGCCATTGACAATTGTTCTTTCACCATTGACAAGAACGCCGTAACCGGGTTTGTCGGCCCCAACGGCGCGGGCAAGACCACCAGCATCAAAATGATCCTGGGACTGGTTCGTCCCGAGAGGGGCTTCATCCGGATCAACGGTCTCGACCCCCGGGCCACATCGTCAAGAACCGGCGTTTCGTTTCTCTCCGAGCGGCCCTATTTCTACGATCACCTGACCGTGGCCGAGACCCTGCGGTTCGCGCTGCGGCTCCAGGGAGGACGTTCTTCCTCAGAAACAACCGCGATTTCAAAAGCGCTTGACGAGGTGGAACTCGGATCGGTGTCCTCCATGATGGTCAAGGACCTTTCAAAGGGAATGCAACAACGACTTTCGATGGCCCAGGCGCTTCTGTGCGACCCGGCCCTTTTCATCCTCGACGAACCCATGACCGGGCTCGACCCGCTGGGCAGGCGGCTTTTCAGGACAATCATTTCGACGCTTGGCCGGCAGGGCAAGACCGTTTTTTTCAGCTCGCATATTCTTGACGATGTCGAATCCCTGTGCACCAAAGTGGTGGTCCTATCCAAGGGCAGGTGTGCGTACCAGGGCGCGATATCGACGCTGTTGTCGCAGGGGTTTCTTGGAACCGAGCTGACGGTTTCGGGGCTCGGAAACGAAACGCGTGCCGGCCTTGCAGCCCTTGGGTTTTCCGTGACCGGCACCGAACCCGGCGAAAGCGTCATTTTCGTCAAAAAAAACCAGGACCTGCGGAAGTGCCAGGCCTTTCTTTATGAGCACGGCATCGCGTGCGAATCTATAGCCAAACGCAATGCATCGCTTGAGGACTTCGTTTATAAACAGCAATAGGTCCGTGGCGCCTTCGGGGAAAGAACCGGTCTGTATGCGTCGGATGTATGAAATTGCCGCAAATACGTTTCTTGAAACAGTGCGCAACAACGTGCTCTACCTCGTCCTGCTTTTCGTCATCGCGCTTATTGTTTTGTCGGTTTTTGTCGCGGACTGGTCCGTGTTCGCGCGCGTGCAGGTGATGCAGGATTTCGGCCTGGCTACCATGTCAATCGCAGGCTTGCTGCTCGCCGTGTTTATCGGCGTGGGCCTGCTCGGCAGGGAGGTAAGCCAGAAAACAGTGTATCACGTCATAACCAAACCGGTGTCCAGATCTCAGTTTGTGTGCGGAAAATTTTTCGGTCTCTTTGCAACGCTTGTTTGTACCTTTGCGGTCATGACCGTCTTTTTCCTGGCCACAGTGCATTTTCTGGGCGGGGCGGTCAACAGGCAAATGCTTCTGGCCATTGTCCTGATTTGGGTGGAATTGTCCGTGATGATTTCCGCTGCCGTGCTTTTCTCAACACTAACCTCCGCTGTTCTTGCCTCGATCTATTCGCTGGCGTTCTATATTGCCGGCCATCTCAACGACCTTCTTTCTCTGAAGCTCGTGGAACAGAAGGGGTCGCTCTATCCCCTCCTGCTCAAGATGATTTATTTCTTGCTGCCCAACCTTGAACATTTCAATGTCCGCGACAATGTCGTGTACGGCATCGCACTGCCTCCTTCGTACTTCGCCTACGCAATCGCGTACGGGCTCCTGTACACAGCGTTTTTTCTCATGCTGTCGTGCGTCCTGTTCTCAAAAAAGGACCTCTGATGAGCCTGTCGCGCAGGAATGTCTCTGTCGCGACGTTTGGGGCCATCGCACTGGTCTGGTGCCTGATCGCGTTTTCCCAGAACCGGCTCACCGGGATCCGGCTTGCGAATTCCGCACCGTCAAGCATGGCATATGTGCCGCAGACCGACAAAATCAAGCCGTTCTTGCTGGGATTCCATACCGTGCTGGCCGATTACCTGTGGATACGGACGACCCTGTATTTCGGCGGCCACCTCCTCACCGATAAGCAATACCCCTGGCTCATTCACATGGTCGATCTTGTCACCCGGCTCAATCCCCGTTGCTATCCGGCGTATGAATTCGCGGGACTGATGATCCCGGACGTGTGCACGAATCCCGGCGCTGCCCGGGTCATTCTTGAGCGGGGCGTGAGCTCGAATGTGGAACGCAAATGGAAGCTGTATTATTACCTGGGAATGCTTTACTACAGATACTACGACGATAGGGAAATGGCGGCCAGGTACATTGCCTGCGCCGTAACGCAAAAGAACTCCCCCGGCATCAGGCTTGCCGGGATAGCCGCGGCAATGTTTCGGAAAGCGGGCAAACCCGGGGAAGGCAGGGACTTTCTCGAATTTGTCTACACCCTCAGCGAGAACCCGGAAGTCAAGCGCTATATCCGGGGGAAGATGCAACAGGAATGAACCAGACTCGCCCAGGCTCGAACCAAGGAACAAATTCTCTTCAAGCCAAGAAACTGCGCGCGCTTTTTCCCCTGATTCTTTTTGTCGCCGCGTACCTCTTTTTCTGGAGCGCACCGGAAATCAAACTGGTCGACCCCTGGCATGAGGCATTCTCCCAAGTAAATGTTGCCGTGAACACAAGAGACCCCGTTCTCAAACAAAAATTGCTGGATCTCGGTGGAGGGAAATTGAAAGAACTGTGCGCTCAATATCCATATCACGCCCGCATTCACTACATGCTCGGCTGTTACTTCGAGTTCACTGGCCAGTATGATTCCGCGATTGTGCAGGCGCAGGAGGCCCTTCGTTTGGGAAGCGGTGGGACCGCCAACCGGGTTGACGACATAGCGACAAACGTGCTCTTGTCCGCGAAAGCAAAAAAGGAAGCCTTGATCAAGAAGTAGGCGTGCGAGCACTATGAAATTATCGATCAATCGAAAGATATCCATAACCAGGCAACAACTTCTTTGTCCGGAATTTCTCTTTGTGATGATCGGGTATTTGTTCGGGCTTTCGCTGGTTTTCGCAAATCCGCCGTTCCATTCAAATGACGAAGACCGGCATTTTTACAATTCATATTTCCTGTCCACCGGCCAAATCCGACCGGTCCAGCATGAAAACCAGATCGGCGGGTATTTGCCGAGTAATCTATACAACGTGAGCGCGACATTTCAGGGAATACCTTTTTACAGCGGCGCGCGGATATTTCCCGCCAAACTCAAGGAACTGAAATCCGTTCGGTTGGATGAATCTTCCACGATGTTCTACGACAATCCGTCGTACAGGACCAATCCCGTGCCGTATCTGCCCTATGCCGCGGGGATTCTCATTGCAAGAATCGTGAATTCGAACCCGATCAATCTGCTCTGGGGAGCGCGGTGCGCCGGGCTGTTGGCGTTTCTCTGCATTGTGTTCTTTGCGATCAGAATCATGCCAGTGCACAAGTTCTTGCTTTTTGCGCTTGCCCTGAATCCGATGACTTTGTATCAGGCCGCGTCGGTCACCTACGACGCGATGAGCGTGTCGCTTTCGTTTCTTCTGGTGGCCCTGGCGCTGAACTATGCGTTTCAGGAAAGACAGATTCGGGTAGGACAAATCGTTCTTTTTCTTTTTGTCGCGATTGTTCACTGTTTTGCAAAACCCGGATATTTCCTTATCCCGTTTGTGTTCTTTGTCATTCCCCAAAGGAACATCGGGTCGATGAAGAAAACTGTGGGACTGTTTTTCTGTCTTGTTTTGATAGGGTTTTTGCCGGACCTTATTTGGGGCGGTTATGTATCATCGCTGCATCTGAATGGAGGAAAAGCTCTTTGCAAAGATTTTGTTTACGGCACAAGAGAGCAATGGAATAGCATTGCAAGAGCACCGACGTCCTTCTTGGTTCATTTTCTTCTCAACTTTATCGTCCAGGGCAAAGAATGGATGATCGGTGCAATGGGCAGACTGGGGTATTCATACACCCACCTGAACCACACGGTCCTGTTCTTTCACGGCCTCGCGTTGATCGCATTGTCCGGTCTGGACTCATCGAAAGCCCTTATCATTTCCCTGCGCCAGAAACTCATACTCGGATGCGTTTCAATCGGAACGATCGGATTTATTGCCGCAGCGTTCTTTTATGGCTCTCCGGTCGGTGCGCACACGATTTTTGGTCTGCAAGGGCGATATTTTATTCCTGCCATGTTGCCGATACTTTTGCTTAATTCAAACCCCATGTTCCGAACCGCGATCTGGGAAAAACGGAAAACTCTTATCGTTCCTCTTTATGCAAGCGCGCTTCTCGGATATCTGGTGCTTTTCACAGCCTCGCATTTCTACTATTTGCCTTGAATGGCCGCATTCCTCATTGTACAGTATTGAGAGAGGGAAACCGCTATGCAAAAGTGGGAATACCAGTTTCTGATTGCGGAAAAGTACGGCAAAGGCATATTCGGCTTTGTCCTGCCACGGGAAATTTCCTGGAAAATCCATTACGTGAACGGCAAACAGACCCAGAACTGGGCCGATGTGACGCTCTATAACTATTTGAACAAGATGGGAGAGCAAGGCTGGGAAGTGTCGGACATGACGTCCCACATGTCTGTCCGGTCCGGAACGCTTCCTGTCGAACACTTGTACATTATTCTAAAGAAGCCGAAAGAAGACCCGCCGCCTCAATCGCAACCCTAATTCCCTGACTCACTCAATAATAGGAAGTATAGCCGGGAAAAAAGAGATTTTTCTTGACTAAAAGCATGCATCTAATTTAAACTATATATAGAGTCCTGATCTCCAGCGGAGCTGTGATGCTCAGGAAAGGAGGCTGTGGTTCGTTGCGCGACTTTTTCCTGCGCAACGCTTGATTTCGAAAAACAAACAATTGCTTTAGAAAAGTGAACACGAAGGAGAGCACTATGAAATCCATAATCAACAAAGCAAAAGGTTTTACCCTGGTCGAACTCATGGTGGTGATTGTCATTGTCGGTATTCTTGCCGCAGTTGCGATTCCCAAATTCCTCGATGCATCAAACAAGGCAAAAGCCTCTGAATTTCCCACGCAGTTGACCGCCATCTATACTGGTGAGACGGCGTATAACGCTGAAAACGGTTCCTATTGCCCGGATTTTTACACGCTGAGGTCAACGGGTGGTGTTGACATCCAGTCCACGAGCAAATGGTTCAATTATAGCTTGGCGTCTGCATCTGCTCAAGTATTTATTAGCTCCGCAACAGTTGCCGTGGCGTTCGGCGGAACAGCCACGACAGACCTTGCATCAATCGATCAGAACAATAGTAAAGTTGCAACAGCCGCGTTGCTCAAGTACTGTCCGAACTGGAAGTAAAGAGCGTACGAAACAACTCGCCACAAAGCCCCGTATTCTGCGGGGCTTTTTATTTTGTGCTATAAATAATTACCGATGTCTTTTTTTGTCGCATATTTGCTGCCGCCGCAAGCGAATCTGCGATCGAAATCTGCGTTTTGGCGGAATCGTGCCTGCCGCAAGAGTCCAGGGCAATAGCCAATTGACGATGTGCAAAGACGAAAGAATGATCCAAAGAAATTGATTTTTCATACCATTGTGCCGCTTCTTCCGGCCGCTTACTTTTCAAGCAGCAGTTTCCAAGTTCAAAAAATACGCCCGGATCGTTCGGGTTAACGCGGCACGCCCGCAGAAAATACCCCATGCTTTTTTGAAAATCTTCCTTGGCCTCGTAGAGTCTTCCAAGATCATAGAGCGCGGGAGAAGACAGCGGTTCTATTGCAAGAGCACGGCTGAAACAAAGGATTGCCGAATCATTGTTGCGGAGCAAGGCGTATGCTTTCCCGCAGTTGAGGTAAGCCGGGGAATACATGGAATCAATTGCAAAGAGCTCCTTGAAGACTGCAATGGACTCCCTTGTTCTTCCCTGGCTCAGCAACATACACCCGATGTTCATGCGTGGAGGAACCTGGGTTGGGCACAGGGAAAGCGATTGCGCGTAACAGCGCAGAGCATTGTCGTAATCTCCGGAGGCGTAAAGAAAATGTCCCTTCATGGACCAGGCGAGAAAATTGTTTTTGTCCAGCGAAAGGGCGTGCTCGCTCAGCACCAAATCGTTTTTCCAAAAACCCGCCTGTACCCGAGTTTGAAGCATGAGAATAACGAGCACGGCACATGAGCAGGACAGGGCCGTGATTCTTGACAATCGGCTATGTCTGGAAATGTCATGAAGGAACCAGGCAATGATTATGAAGAGACCGATAAGAGGAATGTAGCCGTACCTGTCAGCCAATGCCTGGGATCCGACCTGGACAAGCCCGATTACGGGCGCAAGCGTACCAAGGAACCACAACCATCCGACCAATAAATACGGTTGTTTTTTCATACGGACCATGGCAACAATTGAAATCAAGACAATGGTTATCAGGGCCAGGGATACTTTCCACAGAGGAGAAGGATGCATTGAAACAGGATAGAAGAAACCGAGATTGCTCGGCCAAAGCATTTTCTGAACGTATCTCAAAACCGAAAATATGGAATTCTCAGACCTGAGGAAGAAGGAGAGTTCGTTTGCTTTTACGATCGCGCCGCCGGCTCGCTGGGCATAAAGGGTGATTACGCAAGAAAACAGAGAGAGTAAGAAAAACGGTATCTTTTCCAGCAAAACAGGGATAAACCGGTTTGCGTGAGGCTGGGCAGTCCGGATGTTTTCTTGATCCGCATTCAGGCCAAAACGCCGGAACGGCCAGAAATCACAGAGAAGCAGGACAAAGGGAAAGGTAACGATCATCGGCTTTGCCATAAGGCCAAGAACGAAAAAGAGGAATGTGGCAACATAGAAGCCGATATTCCTGCGGTTATGGACAAATGAAGAATAGCAAAGGAATGCAGTGAACATGAAAAATGCGGATAAAACATCTTTTCTTTCGGAAACCCACGCAACGGATTCAACGTGCATTGGATGGAGCGCGAACAATGCCGCCACCAGGGCACTTCTCCAGAATGCGCCGGTCATTGACCTGAGAAGCAAGAAGAGCAGAAGCGCGTTCAATAGGTGAAGGATCAGGTTTGTCAGATGATAGCCGGCAGGCTTGATGCCGTACAATTGATAGTCCAGCATATAGGAAAGCCATGTGACCGGATGCCAATTAGACGCATAGAATGAGGTAAAGGCCCACGTGATCCCTGCTTTCGAAAAGCCTTCGGCGAGGTGGGTGTTTTTGTAAACATACGTCGGGTCGTCAAAATCGCTAAAAGTTGCTTTGTCAATGTTCCAGTAGGCCACGGCCGTGAATGCGACAAGCGCGAAACAGACAAGATAGAGCTGCAGCCTCTTTGAGGAAAACCCGGGTTGTTTATGGCTTGGTGTCATGACGATCCCGCTGGAGAACAGGACTTCTATTTTCTTGCTTTCAATTTCCACACCGCCTCGAGCGAATCCGCGATCGAAACCTGCGTCTTGGCGGAATCATGCCTGCCGCATGAGTCCAGTGCAATTGCCAATTGACGATGTGCAAAGACGAAAGAATGATCCAAAGAAATTGATTTTTCATACCATTGAGCCGCTTTTTCCGGCTGCTTGCTCTTTAGGGAGCAGTTTCCGAGTTCAAGAAATACTCCCGGATCGTTCGGGTCAACCTGGCTGGCGCCAAGCAAATATTCAATACCGTTTCGATAGTCTCCCTTGACTTCGTAAACCTTCCCAAGGCTATAAAGCGCGGGAGCGGAAGTCGGCTCTATCGCAAGTGCACGGTTGAAGTATAGGATTGCCGAGTCATTGTTGCAAAGAGCAGCGTATGCTTTCCCCCCATTAAGGTATGCAGGCGCATACGTTGAATCATTTTTCAAAAGCTCCTTAAAAATCTTCATTGCTTCCTTTGGTCTTCCCTGGCTGAGAAGGATGCACCCGATGTTGAGCCGGGGAGGCTTTTGTGTAGAACTGAAGGAAAGCGACTTGACGTAGCATTGCAAAGCGCTATCGTAAGCGCCGGAATTATAGAAGTAGATGCCTTTCATCGTATAGGCCAGATAGTTGTATTTGGTAACTTGAAGCGCATGGTTACTGAGCGTAAGGTCGTTTTTCCAGGAACTTGCTTGTATCCGTGTCTGATACGTCAGAAGCAGGAGCACGACAACTGAGCCGGATATGCTTACGATTTTCAACCAACGGCTGCGGTTTGCAAGATCGCAAAGGAGCCAGGCGACAATGATGAAAAGACCGACGAGAGGAACATAGGTATACCTGTCTGCCATTTCCTGTGATCCGACCTGGATAATGCCGATCACCGGTACCAGCATTCCCAGAAACCAGAGCCACCCGACGAGCAAAAAGGGTTTCCTTTTGTGCCGGGATATTGCCACGTATGAAACCAAGGCAAGCAGAATTATAGATGTGGACAATTTCCAGTTAGACAATGGCAAATCCAGAATAAGAGGATAGTAGAACGCAAGATGTGTCGGCCATACCGTTTTAAGTATGTATTCCAGGTAGGATATTATGGCATTGTTCAGCCTGAAAAGAATCGGCAACACGCTGAATTGAGAAATCGCCCCGCCGGACTTCTGGGCAATCGTTGTAATTATGCACGAGCCTATTGATAGAAAAAGGAATGGGCTTTTTTCCAAAAAAATCGGCATTATCCGATAAATGCGTTGCCTTCGGTCTGGCGCAACGGTTGGCGCTATCTCAAACTCAAAGCGACGCAGAGGCCAGAAATCCAGAAGTAGGAGGAGAAACGGAAAAGTAACCAACATGGGTTTTGACATCAGGCCCATCATGAAGAATAGCAATGTGGCAAAATAGAACCCCTTGTGCCTTTGGCGATGGACGTACGAGGAATAGCACAGTAAGGCAATGAACATGAACAATGCGCACAAAACGTCTTTTCTTTCGGACACCCAGGCAACGGATTCGACATGAAGGGGATGAAGCCCGAACAAGGCGGCAACAAGTGCGCTCCTCCAGAATGTTCCGGTCAGGGATCGAAAGGCAAAAAACAGCAACAGCGTGTTGAGCATGTGAAACAGGAGACTCATCAGGTGATGACCGGCAGGTCTGAGGCCGAAAAGTTGATAATCAAGCATATGAGACAGCCAGGTAAGAGGATGCCAATTTGCCGCGTAAAATGAGGTAAATGCCCATTGAACGCTTGTCTTTGTAAAACCCGAGAAAATATGAAAGTTCTTGGAGACATAATCCTGGTCATCAAAGTGGATGTACCCGAATTTGTCAACATTCCAGTATGCAAATGCGGTGGAAACCACGAGCATGAGGCAGACGAAATAGAGCCGCGCCCGTTTTGAGGAGAACCCGGATTTTTTTTCCAACGAAATCATCGCTTCGCCCAATATTTTCGAATCATATCTAAAGATACCATACTTTCGGACTTCGGTAAATAGAATGTATGTTTAAAGCCAGCGCCGTTCGGTTCGACTTCGCTCACCGAGCGTCCCGAATGTTGCTCCCTGAGCGAAGTCGAAGGGCGCGACCGGATCAACAAAATGCCTCCCTCTTCCCGCATCATCCTCCACGTGGACATGGACGCGTTCTTCGCGTCCGTGGAGCAGCGCGACAATCCAGCTCTCAAAGGCAAGCCCGTGGTCGTTGGCGCCATGCCAGGAACGCGGGGCGTCGTGGCTGCGGCAAGTTACGAGGCGCGGAAATTCGGCGTACGGTCCGCGATGCCGGTGTCCCGCGCGCAGCAATTGTGTCCCAAGGCAATATTCGTTGAGCCGCATTTCGATGCCTACTCAGAAGCCTCTGACACGGTCATGACGATTCTTTCCGAGTTCACGCCCATGATCGAACAGGTTTCGGTCGACGAAGCGTACCTTGACATAACAGGAACCGAGAAACTGTGGGGACCGCCGATGGCTGTTGCGCAGGCCATCAGAAGAAGGGTTAAAACCGAAACAGGGCTCACCATTTCTGTCGGCGTTGCGCCGAACAAATTTCTTGCCAAGCTCGCCTCAGACCTGAACAAGCCCAATGGCCTGACAATAGCTCCGTTCAATGAGCCGGACATTATCGCCTGGCTTGCACCCATGTCTGTCGGCCGGCTGTTCGGTGTGGGCAAAGTCACGGAAGAGATATTGTCAAAACAAGGCATCAAAACCATCGCTGACGTGCAAAAGCTATCCCTTGACCGTCTTGTCAAGACCTTCGGCGGCGAAGGAGGGCGCTCGCTGTATGATCTGTGCCGCGGAAGGTACGACAGTCCAGTTTCAGACCTTGGGGAATCCAAATCCGTTTCGCGTGAAAACACATTTCAGCACGACACCGCTGACATCGAAATCCTCAAAAGCACACTTCTATCCTTGTCGCGGGACGTCGCCCGCCGCGCGAGGCGGGAGGGACACGCGGGCACGACCGTGGTGTTCATCTACCGGGGCACGGACTTTACAAAGCATACCCGACGCACCACGTTTGCCAATCCCACGAACATTTCGCGCGTCATATACGACACCGTGGTCGAGCTTTTCGCGGCGTCCCCGATATGCGGCAAGCCGGTCCGGCTCATCGGCGTTGGTCTCACCGGCTTCGGCGAAGCGGTGCAGACAAGCCTGTTCGAAACGAAAAGCGACAGCGCTGCACTCGAAGCGTCTGAAAAAGCAATTGATACGGTCGTCGCAAGGTTTGGGAAAAAGGCGATTTTCCTGGGCGGCGAGCGAAGATTCGAAGAGTGAGCCCGCATAGAATAGGCTCATAATGGCCTGCAAAAAAATTCTAATGACTTTTTCAGGCTAAACCGATACTATTAACAGAGATACCTCTGTAGCAACCGATAGGAACATTCATGATCAGCGTCATTGTCTGCGCGCGTCAACCCACCTCCTGGGATTTCCACACGCGCAATATCGCAAAAACCATCGGCACCGAATACGAATACGTGCGCGTGGACAATGCGTTGAACACCATGGGTATCTGCGCAGCGTACAACGAAGGCGTGCGGCGCGCAAAGGGAGACCTGCTTGTTTTTATCCATGAAGACTGTTTCCTCATGGAGCCCGGCTGGGGCAAAGTCTTATACAGCAAGTTCAACGCGGATCCCAAGCTGGGACTCGTCGGCGCAGCAGGCACGCAATACCTGTTTTCCACCACGCCCGCATGGGTTGCGGCGGGCATGCCGTTCATCCGCGGTCGCGTAGTCCACGAAGTCCGTGACGGGGACCTGTTCGTGTTGACGGTCTTCTCATGGGACAAGTCGGACGCGGAGGTCGTGGCGGTGGATGGGTTGTTTTTTGCGATACCAAGAAAACTTTTCGACACCATCCGGTTCGACGAAAAAACGTTTCCGGGTTTCCATTTCTACGATCTTGACATATGCATGCAGATCCGCCGTACCCACAAGCTGCTGGTCACCTGGGACATCATGGTCAAACACCTGTCCGGCGGCAACATGAATGCGGTCTGGCTAGACTACGGGAAAAGGTTTCTTGAGAAATACAAAAACGAATTGCCTGTGTCATGCGCCAGCGAAATCCCGGATCCGGCAAAGCACCGGGGCATCCAGAGCTTCGACCTGCACGGCAAGGCGGAGTTGGGCGTCATCGTGTAAGGCAAAGCCGGGTAACGTAGACACCCTTCTATTGGAGCAAACGAATGATCATAGTGCTGTTGTTGGCCGCGATTTGCGCCGTTCAATTCATCCTCAAAATTCCCTATTTCAAACTTCCCCTTGACCGTGACTACGGAGCACATGGCTACATCGCCTACAGCATGCTCAAACGCAAGGGCGTTCTCTACCGGGATTTGTATGAAAGTAAGACGCCAGGCATCAAACTCATGTACATGCTCGCCATCAAATGGTTCGGCATAAGCAGAAAAGCGTTCCGGCTGTTCTTTGCCTTGTACAACACCCTCACGACAATCGCGGTGTATGCGTTGACTGCAAGGCTTTCTTCCCCTGCGGCCGGCTTGGCTGCCGCAGCGTTCTACGCCGTGTTTTCAAGCATGCCGAGCCTATGGTGGCACTTTTCAAACACCGAATGCTATTATGTCCTTCCTGCAGTGGCATCGTTTCTCTGCCTTGCATACGGCAACGCTCACGATCCGGCTCTCGCCTTGCTCTGCATCGGTTTGTCCGGATTCTTCGGCGCCGTCACTTTCATGTTCAAGCAGCCGAGCCTGATCAGTACCGCGGCTCCGGCCGGCCTTTTTCTCCTGCTCTATGCGCCGCACAACCGGTTCGTTGACATAGGACTATATTCGGCAGGGTTTGTCATTCCCGTAATCATGTTCTTCACGTATTTCACGCTTATGAAGAAAACACCGTGGGACAAGCTGCCCTTTAGCATGAAATCCATGAGCACACTCAAAAAGTATCTTACCACGCCGCTGTTCAAGGTGAGCAGGGGAACGATTGAATCCAACCGGAGGAGATTCCGGACGATTTTCTACGACATCATCTTTTTGTTTGCTTTTTCCCTGGGCGGCGCTATTTTTCTCATTTTGTCAGCACCGTCGCAGGCGATCATGGTCATACCCTGGATCGCGCTGTCGTTTTTTGCCGCGATCATCAGCAGGACATATCTGCCCTATCACTTCATACCGCCCGTACCGCCGATGTGCGTCATGTCAGGCATCGTCCTTTCGGCTGCCGTTGCGACCATGGGTTCTCCGTCGCACATCCTTGTCCCGGCAGACGCGTTGACGTTGGGAGCGGCCGCCGCGCTGCTGTTGGTGACGATATATCACCTTGTCAAGGACCTTCTCCTGCCGCCCGAAATGCTTGGTGTCTTTTATAGCGGCGAGGACCAAATGTATGCGGTCTGCGAAGAGGTCGGCAAGTACATAAAGAGCGTCACGACCGAGGACGACTATGTGTATTCATGGGGAAGCGAACCCGAGATTTATCTCTGGTCGGAAAGAAAGGCGCCGGTCTACTGCATTTACCCGCCTATTGTCAATCCTGCCGTCTTCACAAAGGACCAGGTTACCGCGGAGTTCGCCCAGCTCCTGGCAAACAAACCCAAATATTTTGCCCTGACTGCACAGTTCGGATCTTTCAAGGAATTCGAACAGATTATCGTAACACATTACGAGCTGGAAAAGAAATTCGAGCCGTACCTCTACCTGTTTAAACTCAGGCAACAACCTCAGGCCGCGTAGAATCAGCTAGTCCTTTTTCAAAACGCAGACGATGTTCATTGCGAAAATGCCCGCTTTGTCGAGTTTCGAATCGAGAAACCGCGCGCATGCAGAGAGCAGTTTCGTTACGATTGGTATGAGAAAAGCGCAATGCAGGGAAAAAAACAGCGAAGAAATAATGACCGAAGGCATGTTTAGGATGAAATGAAACATGCCACCATTGAGAACAAGAGACTCAACGCGGAACCCCGCGTCTTCGGCAAGCCTGGTGATGCCGTGCCTTGTAAACCGGAAAAAATCAAAAGGTGCGCCGTGCAGGTAAAAAATGAAAGGCACTGATAGAAGCAGCGTTCCACCGTCGTCCAAAACCCGGTGCAATTCCGCGAATGCGTCCCATGGGCGTACTGTATGCTCGAGAACCGAGTGACAGAAAAGCGAATCGAACGACCCGCTCTTCAGTGGAAACGGCCTCGTGACGTCAAAAACCAGGTCAAGCTGTTGGTTGACTATTGTGAAATCAGAGCTCACGTACGAGGCACAACGGGTTTGCAAGGCTTGTTTCCAGGCAAGGTTGCCTGCTCCGACGTCAAGAGTGTTCCCGCCGATGTGTCGTCCGATGAGCGGGCACGTGTCCCGATAGATCGAATAATTCTGGACGGCAATCGTCCAGTAGGATTCTTTTCCGATTGTCGCATCGTTGAGACGCTGCCAGCTTTTCGCAAGCCAGTTCATAAAGGAACATCCTGCTCAAAGATCCTTGTTCATTCTTTTTACAAATGAACGGTAATAGTTTGTCAAAGCGTTCATACCGCCGAGGATGATCCAGTTGATACGGAGCCGGAGCGCAAACGCAATGACGAATTTCCACCAGTACCGCTGATAGATCCCGTTGATTTCCCTGACCGGCGTTTCACTGTACTGATAGTTTTTTGCGTACTCGCTGTCGCCGAGTCTTCCCCATGCCTCAAGCGTGGTAAAACCCTTCAACACGCCCTTCTGGATAAGCTCCTCGGTAAAAACAGATCCGGGGAACGGCACGAAGATGCAGCAGCTCGGCCGGGTCGGTTTGATTTCGTCGATAAGCCGCAGCGTCTTTTCCAGTTCGGCTCTTGTTTCACCCGGAGTCCCGATCACGAACGAGGCCGACGTGTTGATTTTGTATTTGTTAATCAAGTCGTATCCATGCCTGATCTGCTCAACCGTCAGGTCCTTCCGCATGCGCTCAAGAACGCCGTTGTCGCCGGATTCGATCCCAAGGAATACAAACGCGTCTTTGAATTCCGTAAGCCTGCGACAGAATTCATCGTCAATGTATTCTATTCGGCTTTCAAAATACAAGGGAACGTTTTTTGGAAGAAAATCAAGAATGGCGTAGAAGCGCTTCTTATTCACGCAAAAATTATCATCGTCAAAACGAAACCTATGAATGGGATGGAAAGACTGGGCGTGTTCGATTTCCTTTTTGACCCGCTCAGGAGACATGCCGCGCCATTTTCTGAAATTGAACTTTTCGTTATAGCAGAACGCGCAACGATGCGGGCAACCGCGCGACGTCATGATAAGCGTTTCATGCTTTGTATAACGCGCGGGTTTGATCAAATGCCAGGGAATCAGCGCAATGGAATCGAGGTCGGCAATCGGAGGTCTGCGTTCATTGATGACCGGGCTGCCGTTGCCGCCTTTGTAACCGATGCCGGTAATCCCCGAGACGTCCGCCCTCTTTTCTATTGCGTCCAGGAGCTCGCCAAACGACTGTTCGCCTTCACCGATGACGACATAATCAACGCTCGGTTCCGCGAGGGATTGTTCAGGCAGGATGCTTGTGTGGATGCCGCCCCAGATAATTTTTACTTTGGGAAAACGTTGGCGGACATACCTCGATATCTTTAGTCCATCAAGAAGCATGGAACCGGTGAGCGATGTCACACCCAGGACATCGGGCTTGAATTCGTCGATGATACTTCGAGAATCAGTCTCAAGGTTGCGGTCCAGGATTTTTACCCTGTGGCCGCGTCGCTCCGCCTCGCCGCCGATATACATGACTGCAAGCGGAACCTGCGGTAAACCCCTGATAGTGAAGGTCAAGGGCTGAAGCATGAGAACATTCATGAAGATTCCTTACGCGTAAAAGCGTCTATGCGCCGTCGCGTGGCTTTGCCAGGACGAATATGGCATCCCCATGACGGGAGCTGTTGAGCATGAAAAGACCGAACAACAAACGGCACATCAACTTCTGAAGCCCATTGAACTTTCCTGAGCTCGCCTTTTGAACTGCTGTGGTGTAGAAAAGGTTACGGTAAATCGGGGAATAGAAGGGAAAACCCCATTCAACGGTTTTGACTATTTCGAACCCGGCGGCTTGTAACTTTTCCTGTAATTCCCCCCGCTTATAATTCCGCTGGTGGCCGATATCCTTTTCAAACGGCCTCATTTTTCCCTGGACGGTTGAAAAAACAGCAGCTTTCCTGGTTGCCTTGAAAATGTGCTCCATTGCAGACACGTCATCGGTCAGATGTTCGATGACGTCAGAACATAACGAAAAGTCAAAGGTTCTTTCCGGTGCGCTTTTTTCCAAGTCGAGTTGTTTGAACTGCGCTTGTGGAAATCGCACATGCGCTTTTTCCAGGGCGGTTGTAGAAATATCGTATCCAAAAAATTCAGCAGCAGGAAATCGTTTCTGGAGGAACGCGAGGTTCGATGCTTCCCCGCAGCCGAATTCAACGACCGATCCAAATTCCTTTATCGGCAGAATATCCAGCAGTTCAAACAGAATTCGACGATGGTGACGATGCACAGGACCGTATTTCTGCATATCGCCCCATGTGCTGTCCCACAGTTGATCAAAATCAACCATGTGCTGTTTCCCCTGGTTTGATCATCCCCTTCTGGGCTGTTTGATACAATCCCATAAAATCGGATGCTATGTTTTTCCAGTCATATTCAAGCACGGATTGCCGTGCATTGGTTTTCATCGTTTGAAGAAGGCCGGCGTCATCCAAGAAATGACGAATCGCATTTGTTAATGCAAGCGCATCGTTGGGAGCGACCAAATAGCCGTTATGACCGCTGCGGATCAGATCCTCGCTCCCGAAAACCTTTGATGAAACAACCGGACGGCCGCAGGAAAGCGCCTGAAGCACGACGCTGGGCATCCCTTCGGCGATCGAGGGGAGAACAAAGATATCCGCACTATTGTAAATTCCGCACAAGGCCTTCAGGGGGACCCAACCGAGAAGGCGAACGCTTCCTTTCAAGTTGTGATTCCCGATGAAGGCCTCGTATTCAGCCCTGTCCGGCCCGTCGCCCACCACGAGCAGGCTAGGCTTGATTTTTGTATCCAACCCTAACATGTTGTCAAGGGCCTGCAAGAGTACCGGGAGGCCTTTTTGCCGTGCAAAACGCCCGACGAACAGCATGATGAGCGAATTCTGGTTTTTCGTACGTTCGTCAACAATAGGCGGTTTGAATTCAGATGTATCAACTCCATTCGAAATGACCTGAACCGGGACATCAGGAAACGCCTTTTTCGCAAGGTCATGGAGCCCGCCGCTGTTGGCGACCGTAAATGCCGCATTTTTCCACGTGCTGTGCGATAACCCTTTGAGCATACGATGCTGCCAGCCGGTTTCCTTTGCAAGAAATCCTGGTACGTCGCCTCCAAGGAGATACAGAATATACGGCAACCCGGTGATCTTCTTTGCAAGAAGTCCGAGCGGACCAGTCGGAACCGCGAAGAAGATATGCAACAGCGCTGGTTTCCATGAACGGATCATGCGCAACATCGGCACGATCGCGCACAACACAAAGCTTGCCATCTCAAGAGGGGAGCATTGCGATTCCTGCGATCTGAGGCAGGGAACCCGCACAATCCGGTATCCGTCGACAAGTTCGGTCTTTGGTAGACCGCGATATCCTGCAGTAAGAACCGTGATTTCCACACCGGTTCTTGCCAGATACCCTGCAAGAAATTTCGTCGTTGTTCCACCGCCTCCTCCGAGAGGCGGAAACTCATAATTGACAAAAAGTACTCTCATCGTACTGTTACCCCTTGCGCGCACATTTTCGCGTACGTATGCGCAATCCCTTCCACAAGGGTCGTCGATGGTTTCCACGACAACAGTGATTCCGCCCTGCCGATATCAAGAACGTTTCGGTTCAAGTCGAACGGCCTGCCTGGGGAAAAGGTGACTTCCGGCGCTTTATTGGTTGCTTGTTCTATTGCTGCAAGTGCTTCCAGGATCGAAAATCCTTTTCCGGAGCCGATATTGAAGGTTTCATTCACCACATTACCGAGCGACTTTGCAACGGCGTCGGCAATGTCTTCGATAAAAACATAGTCTCTCACGATTGTCCCATCGCCCCAGACATCTACAGGCCGGCCCAGAACTATTGCCCGCAAAGCCGCATCGATAAAGCCTTGCGACCGGTCCTCAAGCGATTCGTTGCCATAGGCATTGCCGACGCGCAAAATGACATACGGTAATCCATATATCCTCTGGTTGACGCGCAGGTAGTATTCAATTGCAAGTTTCATGACCCCATGCGAGTTCATGGGATTTACGGGTTGGGTTTCCACGGCTGCCGAATTTCCACAGTCGCCGTAGATCGTTCCGCCGGAAGAGAGAAAGATGAATTTGCGAACCTGTTTTTCCTTGCAGATCCGCAGCAATTTGAGACACCCTATCACATTTTCCTCAACGTCTTTCTCCGTACAGCATTCGGAGTCAGAGGGAAAGGCTGAGCATGCACAATGGATGACAATGTCATTTTCCTGCAATGTATCGCGGAGCGCATCCACGTCACCAAAACTGGCATGAACCATTGAAATGTTCTGCAACTCAATAGGGACATCTTTCCTTCGGAAAATCCCGACGATCTTTTTGTATCCGATGGAAAACAAACGCATAACAATGTATCTGCCGAAAAAGCCGTTTGCTCCGGTAATAACGATCCGTTGTTCCTTGTCAGGGGTCGTATTCTTTGAAAGCAAGAATCAGTTCCTTTTGCAAAGCTATGGAACAAAGCGCCTTGGCCGAGGCTTTTCTCCCAAAGGGAAAAAAGCCTGCATTTTTTATGATACTATATTATAATTATTAAAACGCATGTTTTGTCCACAATCATTTTTCAAATCAGCACCATGAGGCTGCCGGAAGAATTTCAATGGATAACCCCGTTGCCCTGTTCCAGTCGATCCTGCAGTACGTGTCGAAACTCCCTTATGATGTCAGGGAAAAGGCATGCGATTCAATCCAGTTTCTCCTTGAAGATTATGTAAAGATATTTCCACCGGCCTCGACAAAAACCTATACGACCATCTTTACTGCTCTGCGCGACATCGCAGGCTTTTATGCAAAAGACAAAGACGTCCTGGAACTCGGACCCGGATTCAGCCTGGGAGTAATCTTTCTGGCAGCGCTTTCCGGCGCGCGCAAGGCATGGGCAGCGGACCTGTTTCCCCACAACATGGGCCCTGACCACGACTACATCGTGAGCATGTACGAACACCTTGAAAAGAACTCACGCTTCCTGGTTACCATGGACCAGCCGTGGGACGGCGACCGCCTTGTCGGCGAGATCGCCAGGCTCATTGAAAAAGATGCAAACGGAAGATTCGCTTTCCGCAAAGACAAGGTCGAATATCTGTTTCCCTACAGCGGGGAGAAGCTCCCCTTTGCCGACGAGTCGATCGACCTCTCTATATCCTGCGCAGCGTTCGAACATTTCCGCGACCCCGTTGCTGTTGTCAAGGAATTGGCGAGGATAACGAGGCCGGCCGGCCTTTCCTGCCATACCATTGATTTTCGCGACCATCGCAATTTCAGCAGGCCGCTCGATTTCCTCTTCATGACCGAAGACGAGTGGCAGCGGTTTCATCAACAATCGCCGAGCTACGTTTACACCAACCGCCTGCGACCCTCGCAAACCGTGTCGTTGTTCGACAGCCTCGGGTTCTCTCTTGTCGGCGTCCGGCCGCAAATAACGATTCCGCTTGAAAAGGATATCAAAGCCAGGTTCGTGCCCCCGTACAATGCCATGCCTGACTCGGAACTGGAGACGCTGGTGCAGGTCTACGTGTTCAGGAAAGACCACGGCGCGTAGGAGACAAGCAGGGGAACAACGGATTCAAATTGAGACGCCATGACATGGCTTCTCTATCCCAAAAAACGCTGCTTCCACTGCTCGAACATCAGCAGCGTCCACAACTGTTTCCTGTTGTCCCGTTTTCCTTCGAAATGTTCATTCATGAGGGTGCGAACGTAGGTCGGATTGAACAAGCCTTCGCTTGTCAGACGCTCTTCGGAGAAGAGATCTTCGAGCATGGGGCGCAAGTCATAGCGGAGCCATTTTGTCAGGGGAATGCCAAACCCTTTTTTCTTGCGATAGATGATTTCTCTCGGCAGCTTTTTTTCCAACGCTTTTTTCAGGATGAATTTCCTTGTCAAACCATGAAGTTTGAAACGCGACGGCAGATTGTTTGCAAATTCTGAGAATTCCTGGTCCAGAAACGGGGTGCGCACCTCTAAAGACACCGCCATGCTCGCGCGGTCGACCTTGGTCAGGATGTCCTCTCCCATGTAAAACCGCTCGTACATGAAGGTGATCTCGTCAATCCAGTCGCGGAAGCTTCGGCCTTCGAGCGAAGCGCCGATGTCCTCATACACATCAAACCCGGCAAGTGCTTCCAGGGTATTTGCGCTAAACAATTGCTTCTGCTGGTCCTGTGGAAACGCGCCAAGCCAGACTTGGTTTCTCACCGAACGCGGAAATGACACGCCTTTGAGGAATTGCTTGAGCCGGAAATCCAGGCTCATGTTCCGCGACGATACCGGCATCGCCGAGACCAGCGGTGAAACAATTCCTTTTGTGAACCAACCGGGCACGAGCGCCGAATACGCGTTTGCCAGCCGGTGCGCCAGAAACGGGTCATACCCTGCAAAGAGCTCGTCCCCCCCGTCCCCGCCCAGGGCAACGGTCACGGTTTCGCGCGTGAATTTGGAAAGCATGTAGGTCGGCAGAATGGACGCGTCGCTGAACGGCTCGTCCAGAAAATCCCAGACCTGCGGTAAAATACCGAACATCTCGGAAACCGTAAATGTCTTTTCACGATGGTCGGTCTTGAAATGGCCTGCGACCATACGGGCGTAGTGCGACTCGTCGAATGATTTCTCCTCGAACCCGATGGAGAACGTTTTGACAAGACGGGAATCCACGATTTCGGTCATCAGGGCGACGATGGCGCTCGAGTCGATGCCGCCGGAAAGAAACGCACCCAATGCCACGTCGCTCATCAAACGCTTTTCAACGGATTTTTTCAAAAGATCGAGCAGGTCATGCTCCGCGTCTGCCAGGCTCATGCGGACCGGCTTCAGTGCACCGAACGAGACGTCCCAGTACGGCTTTATTGATAATTGCGAACCATTGTACGTGAGAGACGAACCGGGCGGCAGCTTGTTGACGCCTTTGTAAATCGAATGCGGCGCCGGAACATATTCGTAAGCGCAGTATCGGCTCAGGCTTTTGATATCCAGCTCAGGTTTGAAATCAGGAAGCGACAAGAAGCATTTGAGTTCAGAGGCAAAGGAAAGGCCGCGATCGGTTTTCCGGTAATACAGCGGCTTCTTGCCGAACCGGTCGCGAGCAAGCAAAAGTATTCCGCTCTTCGTATCCCAGATGCCGAACGCGAACATGCCGCTTATCTTTTCGCAGATCTGTTCTTTGTATTCCTCATAGCCGTGGACGATGACCTCGGTGTCGGACTCGGAGCGGAACCGGTGACCTTTACTTACAAGATCATCGCGAAGCATTTTGTAATTGTAGATTTCGCCATTGAACGTTATCCAGACGGTCTGGTCCTCGTTGGCCATGGGTTGATGGCCGAGCGGCGACAAATCGATGATGCTGAGGCGGCGATGGCCGAAACCCGCAGACAGGCCTTTCGGTCCGGCCATAATTTGCACGCCGCCATCGTCCGGGCCGCGATGGCGCATCCGGTCGGTCATGCTTTCTACAATGGATTCTTGAACAGGGATATTGTGCGCGTTGACGATTCCCGCAATGCCGCACATTACGGCCGCTCCGCGTCCAAATCGTTCAGAATGCTTTCCACCACGTAATAGTCCTTGTGCTGGACTTCGAAGTAGAACCTGATCATGAGCTCGCCGATCAAGCCCATGGTCAACATTTGCAAACCGGAAAAGAGCACGAAGGCCGTGAGAAGCAGAACCGTGTTCAGGGAAATCGGAAGGACCTTGAAGACGCCGAGCGCAGCGAGCACGGCAATGGTCAAAAGCCCCCACCCCGTGATTTTTTTGGCGATTTTTCCGAAGAACTGAATCGGCCGCGTCATGTAATCCGAAAAGAAACGCACCACGATGAGGTCGAATATGACGCGCGAGACTCTTGACAGATTGTATTTTGCCGTGCCGTGAAGCCGGGCCCGGTGATTGACCGGTATTTCCGTGACCTTGACGCCGATCCAGGCGGCAAACACCGGGATGAACCGGTGCATCTCGCCGTACAAATGGATATTCTTGACAATCCCTTTTTTGTAGGCTTTGAGCGTGCACCCGAAATCATTCAGTTGCACATTGGTGCCTTCGATGAGCTTGTTGATGATCCGGTTAGCGATCATGGACGGGATCTTTCGCGACATCATCTTGTCCTGGCGGTTCTTGCGCCACCCGTTTACAAGATCATAACCTTCGGCCATTTTCGCCAGAAGTTTTGGTATGTCCGCAGGGTCGTTCTGCAAATCCGCGTCGAGTGTGACCACGACTTCGCCCCGAGCGTATTTGAACCCGGCGCCGAGCGCCGCGGTCTGGCCGTAATTGCGCCTGAAAAAAATGACTTTGACCTTCTGGTCGCGTCCCGCAATGCCTGCGAGCACGCTTCTGCTTTCGTCCGTGCTGCCGTCGTCAATGAAGATGATCTCGTACGCCTGCTTCAGGGTCTTGAGCGCCTCGACGAGTTCGGCGTACAAGACCGGTACATTTTCCTCTTCATTGAAGACCGGGACCACGATCGATAGCCCTATTTTGTCAAGGGACATGCGCTGGCCGAACTGCTCGATCATCCTGAGCGGCTCGATTTGAAACGACTGGTCGGAGAACCGGAGTTCGGTCTTCGGTAATAGCGTAACCTTGTCGGCGCTCTTCTTTATGTCAGAAAGCTTCTTGGAAAGATCCAGGATTTCCTTGTCGCGCGGGCCCTGGGCCACGAGCCGGTCCACCAGGTCCTGGGCCTTGGACAGGTCATTGAGCCGCAGGTACAGATGGCCCAGGTTTATCAGTGGAACAAGATACTTGGGATTCTTTTCAGAAGACTGGGAAAGGAAATCAATGGCAGCAGGAAAATCCTGCTTCTCGCTGTAAATCACGCCAAGGTCATTGAGCAGTTGCGCATTGTCAGGCTGCAGCTTTGCGCAGCGGCGGAGAAATTCAATCGCATCGTCAAACCGGGTCAACCCGACCAGGAACATCGCAAAGGCATAGAGATATTCGAAATTGAAAGGCTTGAGCGCTATCGCCTTCCTGAAAAAACGCTCGCATTTCTCCGGGTTCCCGAGCTTCTGATGGAGGGTCGCCAGGACAAAGGGGAGCTCAGGCTCGTTGCTTTTGATGTTGTAGGCTTTTTCAAAGCAATCCGCGGCCTTGGCAAGGTCGCGTGCATTGAGATAGGTGCGGCCGTCGTTGATGTTTTGTTCGAATACGTCAAGCGGTGAATAGGAATTTGGAGTGCTCATATCCATAAATTATAGATTGAGTGCCGGCAATAAACAAGGGACAAAACTCGCGGCGAAGCACGCGGGGTCAGGGCTTTGCGCCGTTATCCTCGAAAAGATCGAGAAAGCGGTTCTCATACAACTTGTATAAATTCCATTTGTCAAGTTCCCGTTTGAGTTCCGGGGCGGCGGAATGGTCCAGCGCGACCTTCTTGAACAACTTCTCGATCTTTTCCATGATGTAGTGCGGGACCTTTTCCTCGTCCAGGTCTTCGGGCACTTCCTCGTCCGGTTCCTTCTCGGTGGGGAACAATTGACGGATGCGTTCCTCGATCGCGGAGAGCTGCTGGTTCATTTCCTCCACCGTGGTGTTGAGCTCGTCAGGGTCGATGGTGATTGAGAGGATCCGGCTGAAGAGCTTGACAATTTCAAGCGAGGCCTTCGGATAGGGCATGTTCGCCGCATAAGACGGCATGGTCGCCAGAAGGCATGCCGCGTCGATGCCGCGGGACGCGGCGACGCCGAGAAGAAGGCCGTTGAGTCCCGCGATGTAGCCGTCGGGCATGGGCACGATGCCGGCGCCCTTGATCGCCTCCAGATGCGCGGCGCTCGAGCATGAAGCGAGAACGTCCGAAGCAGCCTGATAGCTCATGGGTTGGGCCAGGGCAGCTGCGGTGAAAATGCGAGACACCTTAAACTGCCGGGCAATGTCGAGAATCGTCTTGATCAGGGTTATGCCGTCCTTGCCGCTGATCTGGGCATTGCTTTCGAAAATGATAATATCCGGGTCTTTTGTGAAATGAAAGATGCTCGACGGGATTTCCGGCAACTGGGCAATACCGTCCTTGACAATAATAGAATCCGGAATGAAGAACGGGCTCATGTCGATTTCCGCGAGCAGCTCCGCGTTCATTTTCCGGCGAAGATAATCCATGGCGATCAGTCCCACATTGCCCATGCCGGGCCATGCGGCAAGCATGACGGGCTGCGTAGCAAATTCAACGTCATTAATGGTCTTCATGTACGAATGCTCCAGCATCATAGTTTGTCCGTCCGATAAACAACAGTAATATACATTTTTCATCATTCTGGGAAGAAACTAGCGTTATAGTATATTTTATTGAAATTCTAAATGAATCTCCCCAAAATTTGTAGCTGGCTGCGGGGAATCTCAAAAACAGCACTTATCCTTCGGAGTTCTTCATTCATGGAAAAGCAGTACAACCCGGCCTCTGTCGAAGACAAATGGTACACGACCTGGACCAAAGAGAACAAATTCAGGGCTGACGAAACGTCGCCAAAACCGAAATATTCGATCGTCATACCGCCTCCCAATGTCACGGGCATCCTTCACATGGGACACGCGCTGAACAACACGATCCAGGACATTCTCACCAGGTTCAAACGCATGACCGGGTACGAAGCGATGTGGATGCCGGGGACCGACCACGCGGGCATTGCCACGCAGAACGTGGTTGAAAAAAAGCTCGCCAAAGAAAAAAAGACCCGCCACGACCTCGGCCGCGAGGCGTTTGTGGCGGAAGTCTGGAAATGGAAAGAACAGTACCACGCGACCATCACCACGCAACTCAAAAAGCTCGGCTCGTCCTGCGACTGGGACCGAGAGCGTTTTACCATGGACAAGGGTTTGTCGCTGGCCGTGCGCAAGGTTTTTGTGCAGCTTTACAACGAGGGACTTATTTACCGCGGCAAATACATCATCAACTGGTGCCCGCGCTGCCAGACCGCGCTGTCGGACGAAGAAGCCGAGCACAAGGAAACTAACGGCAAGCTCTACCATTTCAAATACCCGTTCAAAGACAAGAACGGATTTGTGATCGTGGCGACTACCCGGCCCGAGACCATGCTCGGCGACACGGCTGTCGCGGTCAATCCGTCCGACCAGCGCTACAAGGGTCTCGTCGGCACAACGCTCGTGCTCCCTCTTGTCAACCGAGAAATGCCGATCATTGCCGATAATTTTGTTGACAAGGAATTCGGCACCGGCGCTGTCAAGGTCACGCCCGCGCATGACCCCAACGATTTCCAGATGGGTTTGCGGCATTCCATGACGCCGATCGTGATCATGGACGAGACCGGCCACATGACCGGCCCGATCCCGCAGAATTACATCGGCATGGACCGCTTTGCCTGCCGCAAGCAGATCGTTGCGGACATGGATGCGCTGGGCCTTGTTGACAAAATACAAGACCACACCCATGCGGTCGGCCATTGCTACCGGTGCCACACGGTTGTCGAGCCGTATTATTCGAACCAGTGGTTTGTGAAGATGAAGCCCCTTGCCGAGGCTGCGCTTGCCGCCGCGGTCGAAGACCGGGTGAAGTTCTATCCACTCCGTTGGAAAAAAACATACGTCGAGTGGATGGAAAACATTCGCGACTGGTGCATATCCCGCCAGATCTGGTGGGGACATCGCATCCCGGTGTGGTATTGCAAGGAATGCGGCAAAACCATCGTGGCTGAGGAAACGCCCATGACCTGCCCGTTCTGCAAGGGATCGGATATAGTCCAGGACGACGACGTGCTTGACACATGGTTCTCGTCGTGGCTGTGGCCGTTTTCCACCATGGGCTGGCCGGAAAAGACAAAACTCCTGGAGAAATTTTATCCGACCGACGTGCTGGTCACAGCGCCGGAAATCCTGTTCTTCTGGGTTGCACGCATGATCATGGCCGGCCTGCATTTCACGGGAAAACTGCCGTTCACCGACGTTGTCCTCAACGCCACGGTGCGGGACAAATCAGGACGCAAGATGAGCAAGTCGCTCGGCAACGCCATTGACCCGCTTGAGATTATTTCCAAATCAGGCGCGGACGCGCTGCGGTTCTCGCTTATCATGATAACGTCCCAGGGCGCGGATGTGTTTCTGGCGACCGATACGTTCGACATCGGCAGGAATTTCGGCAACAAACTCTGGAACGCGTCGCGGTTTCTGCTCGAAAATATCCAGACTCAACACTCGTTCAAAGAGCTTCCAAAGGCCGACGGCCTTGTGGCATTTGACAAATGGATACTATCGCGCCTCAACATCACGGTGAAAGACGTGAAAGACGCGATCGCGTCGTACCGGTTCAACGAGGCGGCGCATCTGCTCTACGATTTCACATGGCGCGATTTCTGCGACTGGTACATCGAGGCGAAAAAAGCGGATTTGTATCAGACTGAGGATAGCGTTCGCCTGGAAAACGCCTTGAACGTCTGCTCATGGGTTCTGGGATCGATTCTCAAAATGCTGCATCCGATCATGCCGTTTATCACCGAGGAGATTTACAGCACGCTCAAAACGAAAATCTCCTACCCGGCCCTGCTTGACGCGGAATTCATCATGAATTCGTCTTTTCCAAAGTCAAACGATTCATTGGTCAATGATGCTATCGAAAAGGAGTTTGGCGTTCTCAAAGACGTTATAACCGCGATTCGCACGATACGTTCGGAAAACAACATTCCTCCGGACAAGAAGGGCAGGTCGATCATTGTTCCGTCCACGGAAGAAACCGGGACGATGCTTCGCAAGCATGTCACTGAAATCAACATGTTCTGCAGGCTCAATGAAACCGTGATCGATACGGCCGAGGTCAGACCAAAGTTTTCTGGTCAGGCGGTCGTACTCGGCAACCAGGTGTATCTGGAACTCGCCGGCCTCATTGACAAACAGGTTGAGCGCGACCGCATCACCAAGGAAATCGCCAAGACCGAAAACCTTGCCCAGGGCACAAAAGCCCGCCTGGAAAACCCGAGCTTTGCAGACAAGGCCCCGCCTGAAGTCGTGGCTAAGGAAAAGGAAAAATACCTGGGGATTCTGGAAAACCTGGAGAAGCTCAAGAAGAGCTTGGTGGCGCTGGAAGAATAGCCTTTCCGAAAGCCTTGGCGCTTTCTTTGCCATAATGAGAAATATGAATTGTTTTGGAATCTTTGAACACGCTTTCATAGAATTTTGCCGCTTCTTCGGCTTGACCATCAAACCACAAACACGGAACAATTTTCTGTTTCATAAAGGCTCCCCTTTTCTGCGTTGCCTACCTTGTAGGACCCAACAACATTCATGCACTCCTGCAGTTGCTTGGTTTCACTTTCAATAATTACGGTTTTCAGGGTAAGTCAATTTTCCTCCCGAGCCGCGCGGTTTGACTTTTTGTCACCCAACTGCAAAAAAGTCTTGACTTTTTTGCAGTATAGTGGTAATTTGCCATTGTATGAATAGAGCGCAAACCCCCTATATTCTCCGCGATCTCAAGAAGAAAATGGTGTTTCTGATCGGCCCGCGCCAGGTCGGCAAAACATGGCTTGCCAAAAAATGTGCGGAACAGTACAAGAACCCGGTCTATTTGAATTTTGACCGGTTCGAAGACCGGGACGTCATCAGGAAAGAAGGGTGGCCGGACAAAACTGATCTTCTGATTCTTGACGAAATCCACAAGATGCAGGAATGGAAGAACTATGTCAAGGGAGTCTTTGACACAAAATCCGACAAACTCCATTTGATCGTGACCGGAAGCGCGCGTTTGGAGACATTCAGGCAGACCGGCGATTCCATGGCGGGAAGATTTTTCAGGCACCGATTGCTCCCGCTTTCCTATAAAGAATTGCCGGAGAAAGAACCGGACTCAATCGAAAAACTGATTGAGCGTGGCGGTTTTCCGGAGCCGTTTTCCGCAGCGAAGCAGGTCGATGCAGACCGTTGGCGAAATCAATACGTCGACGGCTTGATCCGGACCGATGTGCTGGATTTTGAGCGTGTGCACGATTTGCGAACGATCCAGACCGTTCTTGAATTGCTGCGCAGGCGCGTCGGGTCGCCGGTGTCGTTCAATTCGATTGCAGAGGATGTTCAGGTTTCGCCCACGACCGTGAAGCGATACATTGAAATAATGGAGGCGCTGTTTATTGTCTTCCGGATAACGCCCTATTCCAAGAACATTGCGCGCTCCCTGCTCAAGGAGCCGAAAATTTACTTCTACGACACGGGAATGGTGATCGGCGACGAAGGCGCGAAATTTGAGAACATGATCGCCCTGAGCCTGCTCAAACACGTCTGCGCGACGGTCGACTATCTCGGCAAACAGGCGGAGCTCATGTATATCCGGACAAAAGACGGCGAGGAAGTTGATTTTTGCATCGTTGAAAAAGGCGCGCCTGTCCGCATTGTCGAAGCAAAAGCGGGCGGGAAGGATTTCGGAACCTCGCTCAAAAAAATCCATAGTCACTATGGTTTTCCCGCGGTTGCCGTGATCAAGAATTTGAAACGGGAATACAAGGAAGACGGCATACCCGTCATGCCCGCAGAGGAATTTTGCGGGGAATTGCTCATGTGATCGGCTGCCCTTCCGCTTTCGCATGGATTCCACACTGAAACGGATTCTCGATGCCGGAAGCAGGCTGCCTGCAAACGAGCGTTCATATCGTACTTTATTTACTATATTTATGATAATGCGGGCCAGGCAGGGTATCTCACTCTGCCGTACGAGTACCTTTCTGCCAGGGACATGGCCGCTGATTTCTGGACAATTCGAATTGAAGGATGAGTTTGATTGAAAAACCAAGAAATCATGATAATCAAGAGAATCACGGTTCAGACTCTAGCCATATTTCTTCTCTTTTTCCATGCCCCGTCTTCTGCCGCAGACACAACCGCCGTCCGCTACGTCCCCGCCCGTGAATATTTTCAAACCGTATCCACTGAAATCAACAACGCCCGGCATTCCATTCATGCGGTTCTTTACCTGTTTTCCTTATACCCCAATAGCCCTGAGTCCAAAGCAATGCGCCTTGCCAATGCGCTCGTGTCGGCGCAAAAGCGCGGCGTCAACGTCGACATCGTCCTTGACAACGGGAACTATTCGGCAAGTCATGGCGCTCCTGCGGAGGCAGGGGACAACCGCCTGGCATATGAATATCTTACCAGTCACGGCGTGCACGCGTGCTTCGCAGATGTTCCTGCCATTGTCCATGCCAAGGCAGTCATCATAGACAGCCAGACAATCATCGTTGGCTCCGCCAATTGGAGCGAGTCTGCCTTTGACCATAACGTGGAAGCCAGCGTGCTGGCCCGGGAAAGAACGGTCGCAGCCCAAATCCTTGCCGAGCTCGGACAATTGCCGACAAAGATCCTCGTGCCGGGCGATTCCGTTTATGCAAAAATACCGCTGCCATTCGTGCTGGATACCAGTGCAATGGGACGCATGGTGACAAGCCAGGACGAACGCGCTTTTGACGCTTACTTGTTTCTGTGCAGGGCCGCGGGTACCCCTTCGGGTACGCCCAAGGGTCGGGAAACTCAGGGAACGTTTACGCCCGACTACGATACCCTCGCCCGGTACCTCGGAATTTCAAACATGACGCGTGATGACTATCGCCGCCAGATCAACAAGACCCTCACGAAACTCATGGACAAATACGCGCTTGTTTCCGTCGAACTTCGGACCGGAGACAATGTCCGCATTACCCTTTCGCAAAGGCTACAGGACGGCATCGAGATTCCCGATAGGTACTTTACAAGCGGCTGGAGGGGCAGGCTCGACTTTCCGGCAAAAGCCATGTATTGCCTTAGCTTGTATTATTCCTCTGTTTCCTTGTCCCGGCCGCAGTGGTCCATGTCTGCTCAAACAATCGCGCAGCGCCACGGCCTGTCGCGCTGGTTCGTGACAACCGGGGTTACGGCGCTACGGCGTGCAAACCTGCTGGACATTATCTACGACAAGGTGCCGCAAAACAATGATACCCTTCGGCGTCACGCAAACATTTACATACCGCTACCGATTTACGATCCGTCAGGACTTGATTCGGCATGGCTGGCGTTGGAGAAGAAATACGGAAAGGCCAAAGCCGACCGCGCCAGAGAATGCGCGTCACTCGTGTACAAGGACTGCGATTTTCGCGCCGTGGAGCAATTCATCGGCCTTGAAGAAAAATACGGGCAGGAAAAAATGGAGCGGGTCAAAAAGATCATTGCCCAAAAAAGCCCAGACAACCCCCGCCGCTCTGTTGGATATTTTGTCAACACCGTGATGCAAATGAAATGAACCGCTAGGTAAGGCCGTGCGAAAGCGTGGTACAACGCCAGGCCGAGCTCGCGTTCTTCAATGTTTAGATGGTAGATTTCTAAGAACAATGGTACAATTGCAGAAGTGTATGAAGTTGTATCTATTCAGAAGGATTCCGGTGAAGAACATCCTGATCCAGTTCGCCTCCGGCCTGGGGACGCTCATTCTATTTTCACAAACGCTGAACGCCCTATACCCGTAAGAGAGGAAAATTGAATAGATCACCTGAAACTCGTTTCGGCAAGCAATGCCTGCGAATAGTGTATGCTGCCGGCGAATTGATTTTGATCACCATTGCAGTAATGATTTACTCAAATTGTTCCTTGTTTGCGCCTAAGAGTGCAGCCATGCAGGACATACCGGATACGACCTGCGGAGGTTATGGATGCGACAAAGGAACCGGTGAAATTGCATCCATCGACTATGATTTCCAACGCGCCTACTATAGCAAAGAAGTGAACAAGTTTCTGTTTATTTCGGAAGACTCCTTGAGCTTGTTCATATATGATGTCGACACCAGGGCAACCGCTACACTCCATTTTGAACGAACTATTCACTATGTTTCTCTGTCACCGGACGGTATGGTGGCAGCGCTCAATGTGCCGGGCAAACTATTCTATATCGACGTAGTAAACGATTCCATTCTGTCTCAAACCTATCTGCCAGTGTTGCCTGGGCCGCTTGTCATAATGCACGACAAACGTGTATTGGCATTGTCTCGATACCAGAGTCTTGCATGCAGCATCAATCCTTTCACCGGGGACTACTTCTATTCCCATTCAGTATGCGATGGAGTAGTCGATGCAGTGCTTGATCCCAATCAGGACAATGTTTATGGCAAGGGTACATCAGAAAGTCCCTTTACAGTGTTACGTATATATGTTACGGATTCAACCATCGATTTCTGTAATCAAGCACAGTATGAAACGCAACAAACCTATGATAACAGGATTTGGATGTTCAACGAAGGCGGCAGAATAATGATGGAATTCGGCCGAACATACGGGGTTGAAGGTAGTGATACGGTAAACTTCAACCTGCACGCGAATTTGCCTGGTGTCTCGAATGTGACCTCCTTTTCCCAATCCTCATCGCTTGGCGTCCTGGCTGTTATTCCGTTTGCAACACAAACCCTTCTTGACAATACGTCCGGTTCGTCGCAGGTATTGATTTACAATGCACTGACGCTCTCATGCGTGGACACGGTTCTTCTTCCTTTGATTGCCGACACACTCGATGCCAGCATTACGGCATCAGATCGGATCTGGTACACACGGGCCGCAGGTCAAAGCGTTAATTTCAGCTTGAATTCGTCGCTCTTGTATGTTGTTGCAAATATGGGCGGAAGGAAAAAGGCCGTCATAAAGGTGGAGTTGTAGATGGCACGATACCTGATGCTGCTCTTTTGTTGCGCCGCTTCCGGATATTTATCTTGCTCCGTTTCTTCGGGAGACAGACTGACAGGAATGAAGCCGGAAACGGGACCGACAGTGACGCTTTTCAGGGACTCAATCCAAGACAACATCGGGAGTACAACAATTCTCCAATGCGCAGTGGATCCGGGCAATTATGCTCAGTACGGTTATCGTTTAAGAATGATTTCTTCCGATTCGAGTATTGCTGTCTTTTCGGAAGAAACGGGAAAGGTAACGATCCGGCAAACCGGATATGCGGAGATTATCGCACAGCTGTACGACGAACATGATTCGGCCATAGCTGCGGACACATGTAAAGTATACGCGATGTGGAACAAGGCGTATACCGTTAACGGCAGCACTATCACAGACTGTGATGCCCGGCTTCTTACCTGTTTGCCGTCCGGCGGCATTATCTATGCTGCCCTTTCCTGCAGCAATCCCGGGCTCGTCGCAAGCCAGGACGGAGGAATTTCCTGGATGCCGGTTTCCAATGGCATCGATATGACATCGGATACACGTCTTAGCGGGGTGTCTGTGGATCCGGCGAATCACAGTCACCTGATCCTGGTAACAACCAGGAATGATGCGGGGTCTTCACAAATCATCAATGTCTGGGAAAGTAAAGACGCGGCAAACAGCTGGACAAAGAAAGCAATTCCGATCGGTTCAATCTATCAGGTTGTATTCCCAACGCAGAACGGTTCCACCGTATTTGTTGCAAGCATGAAGGATTCTTTGAATCTCTTTGAATACAATCTCCAAAACGGTGTTGTGGATACCCTTGGTACCGTGGGCCGTGGCGCCGGCATATTGACCAATCCCATGGATTCCAACCGGATCTATTCTCAATACGCGTATTCTGTCGATCGAGGAAGGACCTGGAGCGCGGCGGTAATCAAAGGAAATGATTTCAATAGCTTCGATCATGATCTCGGGTTTATGCACATTGATGCGAAAGGCAGGGAGTACGCCATAAACAGGGGTTGGGACGGCACTCCCCGGTCCAGGATCTTCAGGCGGGAGTTTGCAGATTCCGCCTGGGCAATCATCTATGAAGAAGGCGTGGATAATGCGTTGAGTCCGTGGTCCATTACTTCTGCGATTGACACTAAGGGCAATTCAGTATTGGCCATACTCGGAGACAGGGACGTTGTCGTGTCCTGTGATGACGGACATTCATGGACCGGGTATGAAGCCGTTCCACCCCAGATTCCTCTTTGCTATGGAGCGCAATGCGCGATAGTCGGTACATCGCCGCTGAGGCTTGTCATAGCATTGCAGTTCTCAATATACCAGTGGTTTCGTCCCGTACCGTAGGATGTTTTGTCAACACCGCGAAGCGCATGAAATGAATCCCAGAGGTAGGGACGAACAATCATTCGCCCTATGATGATCCATCGACCAATAATCATTCATTCCCCTCCGATTCCTGCATATTGTAATTTTTCACTGAAGGAAAAGGTCAATACACACCCATGGTCACCCCATCTCTTGACGAAGTAAAGAAGCTCAGCCTCCAGGGAAACGTCATCCCGGTTTGCACACGCATCCTGGCAGACACCGAAACGCCTGTTTCCGTGTGGCTCAAGCTGTTCAAGGATGAGCCGTACAGCTTTCTGCTCGAAAGCGTCACGGGCGGGGACAAGGTCGCGCGGTATTCGTTCATCGGCGGAAAACCGTTCCTCACGTTCAGAAGCAACAAAAAGGAATGGGAAGTCTGCGGCGCCATCAACGAAAAAGGCAGCGGCGACCCGATTGCAAAGCTTCGCAGCCTCTTGTCAAAGTACAAGGCTGTGCATGTCCAGGGTTTGCCGAGGCTCACCGGCGGCGCCGTTGGATATTTCTCCTACGATTCGGTGCGCCTGTTCGAGGAAATCCCGGACAAAAATCCCGACGCCGGACTCAGCGACGAAATCTTCTTCGGGTTCTACAAGGACATCATCGCTTTTGACAACCGCGAGCACAAGCTGCTTCTGATCACCACGATCCATACGGCCGATGGCGTTCCCATCGAGACAGCCTACAAGAACGCCCGCCACACGCTCGGCAGCCTCGAGGACAAGCTGTCGGTCCGGCTCGCATCAAGCACGATTACCGTGAAAGACGTGCAGGGCATGACTTCGACGTTCGACCGACCGAACTACGAGGCTGCGGTCGAAAAATCCAAGGAATATATCCGCGCCGGCGACATTTTTCAGATCGTGTTGTCCCAACGCATCTCGGTTAAGGTCGACATGAACCCATTCGACCTGTACCGCGTGCTCAGAACAGTGAACCCGTCCCCTTACTTGTTCTACCTTTCGATTAACGGCACGAAAGTGGTCGGATCGTCGCCGGAAATGATGGTCAGGGTGGAAAACGGAAAAGTCGAAGTGCGACCCATTGCCGGAACGCGGCCGCGGGGCGAAACCGAGGCCGACGACGAGCGGCTCGCCGACGAATTGATCAAAGACCCCAAGGAAGTAGCGGAGCACGTCATGCTCGTGGACCTCGGCCGCAACGATGTCGGCCGCATCAGCCGCCCGGGTTCGGTCAAAGTCGAAGAGATGATGCATATCGAGCAGTATTCCCATGTCATGCACCTGGTATCCAACGTCTCGGGAGAACTTCTGGAATCGCACGACGCGCTCGACGCGCTGTTTTCATGTTTTCCCGCAGGCACGTTGTCCGGTGCGCCGAAAATCCGCGCCATGCAGATCATCGACGAGCTCGAGCCCCTGCGGCGCGGCATCTACGGCGGCGCGCTCGGGTATATCGATTTCTCCGGGTCTCTTGACACATGCATCGTGATCCGCACCGTAGTGTGCAAGGACGGAGTCGCGTATGTCCAGGCAGGCGCCGGTATCGTGGCCGACTCGGTGCCGTCCCGCGAGTACGACGAGTCCATGAACAAGGCCAGCGCACTTTTGACCGCGATCAACGACGCGAAGAAAATCATCGGAAGGGACTGACGTCACCGTGATCCTGATCATCGACAACTACGATTCTTTCACCTTCAACCTCGTGCAGTATTTCGGCGAACTGTACAAAGGGAAACTGCACGTTGCGCGCAACGATAAGATCACGCTCGACCAGATACGGCAACTGGCGCCTGCGGCCATCGTAATTTCGCCCGGCCCGTGCACGCCGAAAGAGGCGGGCATTTCGGTTGACGTCATCAAGACATTCGGCCCGACAACGCCGCTTCTGGGCGTTTGCCTCGGGCACCAGGCTATCGGCCATGCGTTCGGCGGCAACGTCATCCGCGCGCCATACCTCATGCACGGAAAAGTGTCCGAAATAGCTCATGACGGAAAGACAATTTACAAAGGCGTGAAGAACCCGTTTATTGCAACCCGGTATCACAGCCTCATCATCGAACGTTCGACCTGCCCTGCCAGCCTTGAAATAACCAGCGAGACAAGAGACGGGATCATCATGGGCGTGCGGCACAAAGAATTTCCGATCGAGGGTGTGCAGTTTCATCCGGAATCGATTCTGACGACGGTGGGTAAGCAACTGATAAAGAATTTCATCGCGGGAATTTAGGAAATGCCCAACATCCTCGACACCATCCTTGCCTCCAAAAAGGACGAGATCGCTCTCCTCAAAAAGCATCACGGGCATTTTGGCGGCCGCTCTTCTGGCCACCGCCCCTTTGTCGAAGCCATACGCCAATCCGGCACGATATCCATCATCGCAGAAATCAAGAAAGCCTCGCCCAGCAAGGGCGTGATCCGGCCGGACTTTGATCCGGTCTCGATTGCTGAGGCCTATTTCAAGGGTAAGGCTGGGGCGCTGTCAGTGTTGACCGATGAGAAATTCTTCATGGGCTCGCAACAGTATCTTGAGGATGCCAGAAACGCCGTATCGCTCCCTGTGCTTCGCAAGGACTTCATCATCGACCCGGTTCAGGTCGAACAGACCGCGTCCATGAACGCCGACGCGATGCTGCTCATCGCCGCATGCCTTTCCGACTCGCAGATGGCGGAACTCTATTCTGCGGCAATGGAGAACCGGCTCGAGGTGCTCTTGGAAATTCACAATACAAAAGAGATGGACCGGGCGCTCAAGCTGTCCCCGACGCCCGCGTGCCTGGGCGTGAACAACCGGGACCTGACGACGTTTGCAACCGACATCGCGACAACACTGTCAATCGCGCCGCATGTTCCCAAGGAAATTGTGCTTGTTTCGGAGAGCGGCATCGAAAACGCAGACCAGGTCAAACAGCTTTACAAAGCAGGAGTCTCGGCGCTCTTGGTGGGCGAAACGCTGATGCGTTCCGATGATCCGGGCAAGGTGATTGTGGAATTGCTGTCAGGTATTGTATGATCAAAATCAAAATTTGCGGCATCACCAATTACGACGACGCCAAGAGCGCAATCGGTCTCGGCGTGGACGCGCTCGGGTTCATCTTTTACCAGAAAAGCCCGCGCTACATCCATCCGATCGCTGCGCGGGACATCATCAGAAAGCTCCCGCCGTTTGTCGCCAAAGTCGGCGTGTTCGTTGACGATACGGAAGAAACCATCCAGGCGGTATTCGGTCAAAGCGGCATCGACACCGTGCAACTGCACGGCGCCGAACCGCCGGAGTTCGCGCACCGGCTCTCATGCGCTGTTGTCAAGGCGTTTTCCGTGGGCCCGGACTTCGATGTCAACGACCTTTCCGCCTATCACGTGGCGGGATACCTGCTCGACACCTGGAGCGAGCTGCGCGGCGGCAGCGGAAAGACCTTCGACTGGTCGATCGCCCGGGATGCGGCCCAGCGCCATGACAATGTCATCCTCGCCGGCGGACTCAATCCGGCGAATATCCGTGACGCCCTTGAAAACGTTCATCCCTATGCTGTAGAATTCAATAGCGGCGTTGAGATCAAGCCGGGCGTCAAGAACCATTACAAGATGCGCGACGCTGTCGCGATTGTCAAGAACTGGAATGCCGTTTCCGGAAAATGAATAAGAAAGACCAGTGGGGACTGTTTTTTTTCCTGAGTGCGGTGCTCGCGTGCAGCATCGGAATAGCGGTCGGATGCGACCACCCCTACGGCCAGAACAAGCAGCTGTACGACACGGTTTTTCCCGCCATCGGGATTTTCTTTACCCTTACCGCCTTTTTTGCCGGTCATTTCTCCTATCCCCGCGTGCACAACCTGAAGGTGTACCTTCTCGGCTACCTTACCGGCCTTTTCGGCATCGCGTACTTCGTGCTGTTCAAAACGCTTTTTCACGTGCCGGTTGCGGTTCCGGCGCGGGAATTCGCCATCGCGCTCTATTGCCTGATGTTCGTCAACGCGATCGGGATACTCTTCGTTCCCTCTTTTGTCAAATTCCGCACGGTACGCCAGATCACGCTGACCATTGTCACGGCCGAGGGCCTTGTGATACTCCTGTGCAGGTTTTCCCCAATAGCAATCGCGTGGGTTCCTGCGTTCTTCTATGGCACGGTCTGGGATTTCAGGTTCTTTTGCGGAGCGCTCGTGTTCCTGGCCGCTCTGGGCGTAAGTCTGTGGCGCGTCAAAAAGGAATTCTTCCTCGGAGGAATGCTTGCAGGGTGGGCACTGTTTTTTGGGTGCGCATGGACCGCAAAATTCTTTTTCCACGGAATTGATCCGGTGGAAACGGCCCTCTTTTCCATCATGCCCGTGTATTGCACCGTCAGCGTGCTGGTGCACTGGTTCCTGCGCATGGAACAGCGCATCGCGTACGATCCGCTGCTCCAGATTTACAACCGCGACTATTGTTCCCGGATCATTTCGGAGCAGAGCAGTCTCAATGTCAGTCCGCCTTTTTCGATCGCCATGGTCGATATCGATCATTTCAAAAAAGTCAACGACACGTATGGCCACCAGGCCGGAGACCATGTCCTGTACAACGTGGCGCAGACCATTTGTCGCGAGGTGGTGCCCGACGGAACGGTCTGCCGGTACGGCGGCGAGGAACTGGTGATCTTCTTTCCTCAGATGTCCATGAAAAAAGCCGAGCCGCTTGTTGAAAACGTCAGGCTTGCCATTCAAAAAACGAAGACAAAGACCGGGAAAAAAAACCTGAGCGTGACCGTGTCATGCGGCATCTCGTGCAAGGAACAACCCACGACCTCCATTATGGACGTCATTCATTCCGCCGACAAGGCGCTGTACAAGGCAAAAGAGGGTGGCCGCAACCAGGTTCGATCCGCAAAAACACGCTGAGTCCCTTTGATCCCTTCAGGCATGAAGTTATTTTTAAAGGATATTTTTTAAGGGGAGAACCTGATGCTTCATGCCGTGTGGGGGCCAACGTTGTGGACGCGCCTTCTTTTCGTTGTGTGTGTGTGCATCGTTTCATGCGTCTTTGTCAGCACGCTATTCACGGTCCTCTACCAGCGTTTCATTTTCAAAAAGTTTTTGCGCCCGCGTTTTGACACCTCGTTTAATCCCGCCTGCGCCGTGATCGTGCCCTGCAAGGGAACGACCAAGGATTTCGAGAGAAATATCAGGGCGTTCTGCGACCTGTCCTTTGAAAACTATCAGGTTATTTACTGCGTGGAAAGCGCCGACGATGCGGCGGTTGCGCCGATCAAATCCGTTATCCATGACTGCCCGCGCGCATCGCTTGTCGTGGCAGGCTTTACAAAGGGTTGTGCGCAGAAGAACTGGAACCAGCTTGCCGCGATACGAACGGCCGCAGACCCGGACATTTACGTGTTTGCCGATGCGGACATTTCGCCGCGGCCTGAATGGCTCGCGGAACTGATTCTTCCGCTGTCAGACCCCACGATATCGGTCACCACCGGTTTTCGTTGGCTGCACGCGGAGCAGGCCACGTTGGGCCAACAGACCCATTTTTATATGAACTCCTTTCTCTACACCCTGTACAGTTCCGCCTCATTCATGGGCAGCGTCGGGTTGTGGGGCGGCTCAATGGCCATACGCAGAAAAGATTTCGACGAAATCGGCGTGGCGGCCCGTTGGGCCGAAACCGTGGTGGACGACAGCAGCTTGTCCCAGCTTGTCAAGAAACACAAGAAGAAATCGCTCCTCGTTCCCACCTGCATCACGCACACCGACGACCTCATCACCAGCGTTGCCGGCGCGACACGGTGGTTCGAGCGCCAGATGATGTTCCTCAAGGCATACCAGAAGGGTTTGTGGTGCGTTGCCATTCCGCTCATCGCGCTCGCCCTGGTGACCCTGCTCTGGCTGCCGATAGCCTGCATCGTGGCCCTGGCCACGCCATGTTCGTTTTTTGCCATCGGCGGCGGTTCGGCTCTGGTTCTCTGGCTGGGAAAGCTCGCATCCGACATGCTGTATCCCTTTCTTGGAACCATGCCGCGGCTTGGCGCCTTTGTCATGTATCAGCCGATCGCCTTGTGGATCTTCCTGTTCAGCTGTTTCAGGACGGCATTCACAAACACCGTCACCTGGAGCGGGTATAAATACAAGATCTCGTTTGCAACAGGCAAAGTGACCGGCGTGGAACGGATATGATATGAACATCGCCGTATTCGCCTCAGGCGGAGGATCCAATTTCCAGGCGCTCATCGACCGTGCCGAAGCCGGTGATCTCCATGCAACCCTCTCGCTGTGCATCGGCAACAACAGCACGGCGACCGCGCTTGAACGCGCGAAGAAGCACGGCATTCCGGTCCGTCATATCGCGCCCTCGCATTTTGCAACTGAACCGGCCTATGTCGACGCAGTGCTCGGCATTCTTCATGATCATGCCATCGACCTTATCGTGCTTGCCGGGTATATGAAGAAGATCCCCGGCCAGGTGATTGCGGCCTACCGTAACCGGATCGTCAATATCCATCCCGGACTGCTTCCCGCATTCGGCGGCCCCGGGTTGTACGGTGAAAAAGTGCACCAGGCAGTGCTTGACTATGGCGCCAAGGTCTCGGGAATAACGATCCATTTTGTGGACGAAGAATACGATCACGGTCCCGTTATCTTCCAGGCAACGGCGCCGGTATTGGATACCGATGACGCGCACAGCCTCGCACAGCGGGTGCTCACGCTCGAGCATGCCAGCCTGTGGCGCGTGTGCGAGGCGATCGCGATGGGACGTCTTTCGGTGAAAGGCCGGCGTGTGTATGGCGCGGTGTAACACGCGGTCTGATACCCCCGGACTGTATGCCTACGACACCGCCGTTCAGCGCGACCGCGGGGTGCGTATCGTCGGCGTGGACGAGGCTGGCCGCGGGCCTCTGGCCGGTCCGGTCGTTGCAGCGGCCGTCATACTCGACCTTGACAAACCGATTGAGGGCATCAACGACTCGAAGAAGCTGTCGGCAACAAAACGCGACGAATTGTACGACCGGATCACCCAGGGTGCGGCATGGGCCGTGGGAATGGCGACGCACGCGGAGATTGACAAGATCAACATTCTGGCAGCGAGCCTGCTTGCCATGCAACGTGCGCTTGACGATCTTGACAAGAGCAGCGGGGGCCGGAGGTGGTCGCTTGCACTCATTGACGGCAATGTCGCGGTGCCGCGTCTCGCAGCCGGCACGCAGCAGACCGTGGTGCGCGGCGACGGAACCAGCGCGTCCGTCGCGGCAGCGTCGATCGTGGCAAAGGTGACCCGCGACAGGATCATGACGGCGTATCACGGCCAATACCCTGAGTATGAATTTGCCCTTCACAAAGGATACGCGACAGCGCTGCACCGGGAAAAGGTGCGACAACTCGGGCTGTGCGCCATCCACCGGAAAACGTTTTGCGAGGCGGCGATGGTCTCGCAAACGAGCTTGTGCCTCGAACCCTGGCCACGCGAAAAGGAGTAATATGGCAGACATACGGGCATTCCCCGGCTTCCGCTATGCGGTGAACAACCCTAAGGACCTTTCCCGGTTCGTGGCGCCGCCCTACGACATGATCGACGGCGCCATGATCGATAGCTTGTACCAAAAAGACCCCTGCAACGTAGTTCGAGTCATCCAGAACAGGAAAGAGACCGCGGACAGGGAAAACAAAGACCGCCATATCCGTGCCGCCGGGTTTCTTGACGCCTGGATCACAAGCGGAGTATTGCGCCAGGACCTGCGGCCGGGCGTGTACGCCTATGCGCAGGACTTCGCCCTGCAATCGGGCGACCGAAAGGTCTCGTACCGGCGGACAGCCGTCATCGCACTTGTCAAATTGGAAGATTACGACAAGGGCGTCATCCACCCGCACGAATATACGCTGACCGGGCCGAAAATAGACAGATATGAATTGTTCTCGGCGACTGCCACCCAGCCGGAACTCATCTTCGGGATTGTTCCCGACGACGGCAGCCTGTACACAACGATTGCGGCCTGCACGCGGGGCGAACCGGTGGGTTCTTTCGAATCCGACGGCGGCGTGAAGCATTCGCTCTTCCGCACGGACGATACGGCGCAGATCAGGACCTTGACCGATGCTATGAAGGACAGGACCATCCTGATCGCGGACGGCCACCACCGGTACGAAACATGCCTCAAGTATTATCGGGACACGCAAAACCCGGCTGCAGGATATGCGGTCATGGCCCTGGTGTCCATGGCGGACCCGGGCCTGGTCATCAGGCCGTTCCACCGGCTCGTCCGGAAATCGCCGGGCGCGCTCGCCTCGCCCATGGCTCAGGCGCTCTCGACATTCTTCGATGTCTCGGACTTGGGGCCCGCGCAATTCTCCCGTGTCCAGGAATTTCTCGAAGCCAAGCCCCAAGCCTCTCCGGGTCACGAGATGCTTTTCTGCGATTCGGCCAAAACACACCTGTGGGGCCTTTCCCTCAACGACATGGGTCATCAGTATCTGAAGGACAATCCGCACGGCATGTCGCTTCTGTGGAACAGGCTCAACGTTTCCACGATCAATTCCATCGTCGTCAACAGGCTCTTGGGTTTGCCGCTCGACGGCACGGTCCTGCACGACCTCATCGATTATGTCAATGACCCGGCCGCGGCGTTTTCGCGGGTGACCGACCCGGCACTGAGCGCTTCGTATCGCGGGGCGTTTTTCATCAGGCCTCTCGATATCGCCACGGTCAATGCGATTGTATCCGGCGGTGAACGCATGCCGCAGAAATCAACCAACTTCTTTCCCAAATGTTTTTCCGGACTCGTGTTCTACCGCATGGGGAATTCATGAAGATCCGGTCCGTCATGCAATGGAGTATCGGCATCGTTCTTGCCGCCGCCGGCATGTGGATTTTCCTGCGGTCGATAGACATTCGCAAACTCGGCGAACAGGTCGTCCACGCAAATCCGTTTGTCCTGGCCGCGGTCGCCATTCTCTCGATAGCCGCGATATGGCTGCGCGCACTGCGGTCCATGCTGCTATTGCCATCCTGCTCTAAGGCGCAGAAAAAAAACCTCTTTCCCATTGCCATGGTCGGGTTCATGGTGAACAACATCCTTCCGGCGCGCATGGGCGAGGCGGCGCGGGCGGTCTTGCTTTGGAAGAAAAACGGGTACAGCGGCGCCGTGAGCGTCGGCTCGCTTGTGCTGGAACGCATCCTCGACACCCTGGTTTTCATGGCGTGTTTCTTTATGCCGGTATTCATGATTCCCGGGCTTTCCCAGTCCAGCGCCTACGGCGGGGGCAGGGCAAGTTCCCTGACGCTCGAAATGATTGCGCTGGGGTTTTGCGCCGCATTTTGCGCGGGCGTGAGCATGCTTGTCGCCTATTCGTGTTTTCCGCGCGTCGTGCGGGTTTGGGGAAAGAGGCTTCTCTCGTCCCGCCTCATTCCTCGGCGGTTCGCCTCGGGCATCACCACGATCGCCGCAGAGGTCATTTCCAATCTGGACTGGGTGTTTTCCCTGAAGAGAGTCACGGGCGTCGCGGCCCTGTCGTTTGCGATCGTATCTTGCTATGCAGTCATGACCGTGTTGTTGATAAATGATAAGTCGTACGGCTTTGCCAAAGGGCTCTTTTCCTCGGCGTTTGCCGCGATCGGCGCAGCCATTCCGCTTGCGCCCGGCTATGTCGGCACCATGCACGCGGTATTCTTGCAGGGACTCTTGCTATGCGGGATTTCCAAGGAGCAGGCAGGCGCGGCCACGATTTTCTTTCACGCGGTGCCGTATGTCGCGGTAACGCTGCTCGGCCTCTACTATTATTTCAGGTTTCAGGTGAAATTCAAGGACATCTCGGCTGCGAGTGACGAACTGGAGAAAAACGAAAACTTAACCAAGGTTGCAGAGGGCATATGAACGACAAGGAAATGCTTCTTGACATAGGTCAAAAAGTAAAGTTGATCAGGGCTGAACTGGCGAAACAGATCATCGGCCAGTCGCGCGTCGTCGACGACCTTCTCGCCTGCCTCCTGTCCGGGGGACACAGCCTTCTCATCGGTGTTCCCGGTCTTGCCAAGACCACCCTGATCCGCTGCCTGTCGAACTGTTTGTCCCTGTCCTTCAACCGCGTGCAATTTACGCCCGATCTCATGCCGTCGGATATCACGGGTTCGGAAATCCTGTTCGAGGACCGGGCGACCGGTCTGCGGGAATTCAGATTCATCAAAGGACCGGTCTTTTCAAATATCGTGCTGGCCGACGAGATCAACCGCACCCCGCCCAAGACCCAGTCGGCGCTTTTGCAGGCCATGCAGGAGCATGAGGTGACATCGTCGGGCACCACGTTTTCGCTTCCATCGCCCTTTCTGGTGCTGGCGACGCAGAACCCTATCGAGCAGGAAGGCACGTACCCGCTTCCCGAAGCGCAGCAGGACCGGTTCCTGTTTTCCGTGGAAATCGATTACCCCTCGCTTGAAGAGGAGCGATCCATTGCGACGATCGCGACCCGGCCGATCGCGATAACCCCGGTTCTTGACGGGGCGAGTGTCCTTGCGTTCTGCGACCTTGTGCGGCGGATCCCGGTTGCGGATTCGGTTGTCGACTATGCCGTAAACCTGGCCCGCTCAACCCGGCCGGGCGACAAAGCCTGTCCAGCGGAAATCAAGCAGTTCATCACCTGGGGAGCAGGCCCGCGGGCGTCGCAGGGATTGGTTCTCGCCGCAAAGGCGTTTGCAGCGCTTGAAACACGGCCAACGCCCGACATCAACGACATCAAGCGAGTCGCGCACAACGTGCTGCGGCACCGCATCGTCAGGTCGTTCCACGCCGAAACGGAAAACGTCTCTGCCAACGATATCATAAAAAAATTGATCGCGTAGTTTGTGTTACCCACTTCACCAAGGAGCATTTTTCCATGAAAAACTGTGACATGAAATTGACCGGCAACGTGTTGACAATTACGGTTGACATATCAAAGGATTTCGGCAAATCAGCGTCAGGCAAGAGCGTCATAATCGCCACAACCGAAGGCAATATCACGGTACCGGATTCAGACGACATAAAAATCGGGCTAAATATCTACAAGAAAGTGTAGATTCTTCTTTATATTAATACATAATTGAACATAAACACCCCTCTTCAAGGACATGTGCTTTGAAAAAGAAGTTTATTCTTCCGTGCATGCTTCTGACGTTTTGCGGTCTTTTCCTCTGCCAGAAAAATCCTGCAAGCACTGCTGATACGCCGTCGGCCACGCCCATAGCCAACCTTGCGCTCCAAAACGGGCAACTATCAGGATGGGACGTGGATACGGGCGGATCAGCCAGCTATCTCCTTTTTCTGGTAAAGGATTCTTTGTCGCTCTTTAATGAAATTGACGGCGGGGCGACCGAATATCAGCACACGGTGCCCGGATTTTCCAAATTCTTGGTTCAGAAAATGATGGATTCCTCGATGAGCCTCACAATTTACATTGTTGATTACTCGAATTCATCGAACAGCGCAGCAATGTTCGATTACACGAAATCCAGGTGGTTGCTTGGTTCCGATGCGGATACGCTCTCAAATTATTCACCGTCCGTTGCCATCGGTGAGTTGTCCCATGTGCCTGACATTTATGCGTGCGCGCATTTCAAGCAATTCTATATTGAGCTTCGATTTTCAGGGTTCAGTGACCACTCGATGTCAAAACAAGAGGCGATCCGTTTTCTGGATAATTACAAGGAGAAAATAAACTGAGGAGTTATTCAATGAAAAAGAAGATGAGTCCGAAGCGCCGGGATTTCCTCAAGATCACGGCCGCAGGCGCGGCCGGGATCGCCCTGACTTCAGGCGGAATAGACAAGGTTTTTGCCGCCAGCGCACGGGCCGCGGCAGGGCCCTCGCCGCTCAACAAATGGCCGGGACGCGTTGTGGTCAATTTCAACAAGAATGCGCGCCCTCCTGTTGTTGACACGACGAAAACACCGCCGACGTATGCTTTCAATGTGGCTCCGACCGCGGATCAAATAACGATCATCAAAACCATGATTGACGATTCCATCAAACTTCTTACGGGACAAACAGACATCGGGCTTGCATGGAAAGCGATTTTTCCCGCAACAGGAACGAACGCACTGTCTCTCACCACGAAGATTGCCATCAAGCTTCCGCTCGGGTGCAACAACACTTTGTCGGCGCCGCACTATAGTTCTGTTCAGGCCATTGTCGACGGACTGACGAAAATGGACTTTAGCGGGACAAAGTTTCCGGTTGCCAATATCTCTTTTTACGATGGGGCCTGTAGCAATAACTTGAACACCGCAGGTTATACTGCGGCGAATTTTCCCGGCATCAGCATGGTGTACGGAAGTTACGGGACAAATTATACCGATGGTGCGGAAGACAACACCAATACAAAACAACAGTATGCAACGGTACTGCACAATGCAGACTTTTTGATCAACGTGTTCAGTCCTCGCGGACATGGCTCACCCTTTGGAAATTTTACGCTCGGCTATAAGAATCATTGGGGCACGTACATAAACCCTTCAAACCATCATAATGCTCCCGAAGCAGGCCAGTTCCTTCGCGCAACTCATTGCACCGGCGTGGTATATAATAAGAATGTTCTTTCGATATGCAGCGGAATCTTTGGACAGTACGAAGGCAATGGCCCGGGCGGAACGCCCCAGAATTACAATGTTTATGCAAACTACATGGATCCGACGATTCTGCTGGCAACCTCTGCCAATCCCGTTGCCAGTAACCCGACGACAATCATCATGGGCACCGATCCGGTCAGCGTTGAAATGCAATCTATCAAGGTAATGCGTGTTCAGGGAAAGAAAACCTATGCCGTTGCGGACATGCCGGACTACCTCAGGGCTTCGGGTGGCGTGGTTGTTACGGGAACAAACTGGCCGCCGAATCCCAGCGCACCAACGGCCATGGACAATATCGGTGTTATTGACGAAAGCAAAATGACCGTATTGCGAATCCAGAACGGCGTCCCGCTGTCGAGTATCGCGGAGCGATCGCACGAGCAGTCCCAAAGCTTTGGCTCTGCGGTGGCCGCAAAACAAGTCCAAGGCCATGCCAGCACGTTCATTGAATTCAGGCTTCCCGCTGATCATATCGGTAAAGACGCTGCTATTTCAATTTTCGACATGAAAGGCGGTCTGGTGCGCCGGATGCCGCGAAAAGTCCTTGGCGTGCTCAACAATCTGTCCTGGGACGAAAGGAACGGGCGGGGCGCACTGGTGAAGAAGGGAATGTACGTGGTACAGCTTGATTGCGACATGGTGCGGCAGTCGTCGCAATTCACGATTCTGCGGTAGCCGCTCCTGCGGCAATCTAACCCCATGCTTCGCATGGGATAAGTTTACTTTATATATTATCTACGCAAAAAGCGTAGATAATCCAGATATAGGTACTAATCCGTAAAGCCCTTGGGCAGCTCTTCGACCGGAGCTGGACGCGCAGGCGCGGCAGCAGGAGACGTCGGCGGAGCCTTGGGCACAACCGATGACGGCGAGCCGGACGGAGCTCCCGCACCGCCTGAACCCATCAGATCCGCGTCGTATGTTGACTCGTGCATGTCATGCACTTCCCGGAGTTTCTTCTTGGTTTCGGTGATATACGATCCGCTTCGTTTGCGCTCCTCGCCGATTGAGTACACTTCGATGGCGCTGCGGCCGTACACGGGGCAGGCTTTTTCGCAATAGCCGCACCCGGTGCATTTGTCCTCGACAACGAACGGCCGCTTGAACATACCCCTGAAGTTGTCGACGATACGCATTTCGATGGCGTTGAACGGGCAAATTTCGGCGCAGATAAGGCAGAGCTTTTCCTGCTCCCACGCAATGCACCGGTGACGGTCGATGACCACGGTCCCTATCTTGACAAATTTCTTTTCTTCGAGCGGCAATGCGCGTATCGCCTGCGTGGGGCAGACATATCCGCACATGTTGCATTCCTTTTCGCAGGGTGCGTGACGCATGATATGATGCGGCGTCCACAGTCCTTCGAACCCGGTTTCCAGGTCAGCGGGTTGCAGGGTGTTTGTCTTGCATACCTTCATGCATTCCCCGCAGCGTATGCATCGCGCGAGAAATTCGCTTTCGGGCAATGACCCGGGCGGGCGGATAAACCGGCCCTGGATGTTCTTGAAGCTTTGTATGCCGGCCTTGACAGTTGCGGCGAGCAGCAAACCTGCGGCGGTCGACTGGATGAATGTGCGGCGTCCGACATTGAGCCTTGCATTGAGCTTCCCGAATCCGAAGCCGGCCATACCGAACGTGGTGCTGCCTTTCTTGCACGCGTCCTGACAGTCGCCGCACAGCGTGCATTCGGAAAGAATGGTGTTCCGCGGATCGCTGTCGACTGCACGCATGTCGCACTTAGACATGCACAGTTTGCAGTCGATGCAGGAATCGCTCACCTTCCTCTTGAAAACGCCGAACCGCGAGAACAGGGACAGAAAGGCGCCCGTGGGGCAGACGTACCTGCACCAGAAGCGCTTCCGAAAGTAATTTGCCCCGATGATGACCGCGAAGAACACGGCCGTCGCGATGCCGGTGTCGAAATAGACCCTGCCGAAATCAAGCTCTGTAAAGACGTCGAAGCCCATGTTGACAAGCAAGGGCCGAAGCAAATCCGTGGTCCCGGTCAAGAGCCACAAGAGCGGCGGAAACAAGACGTGCGTGAACACGCGCGGCGCAATGGACAGGGGGCTGAAAAAGGCAAGGAAATTGGCGCCGAGCAGCGAGGCCGCGACCACGCCGATAAGCACGAAATACTTGACGCGCCGGTTGGGCTTGGGGTCTACGGTTTCTTTCTTATGCTTCTTGCCGAAAAACGCGAAATCAGAAAAGTCAATGAGCGTGCCGAGCGGGCACACGTAGCCGCAAAAGAACCTGCCGACCACAAGCGTCAGGACAAGAAGGATGCCTGCCCAGAGCATGGTGGTGATAAGCGCGCGCGCGCCGATCATGGCGACTACGGCCACCAGCGGATCGAGCCGCAAGAATGCATCGAGCGGGAATTTCGTCGCATTCGGGTATTGAGTGAACAGGAAGATGACGATGAACAGGAGGAAGGTTGTCGCCTGGGTAATGCGGCGGAATCTTGATAATTTCATTCTAGAGGGTTTTCCTTGTTTGCTGCCTCACCTTTTCTTCCCCGGCGGGGTGATAGGGTGAGGCGAAGCCGGGCACCGCAAATCGGCAAGAATAAGTACATCAAATTATCTTCACATCCATTTTGTCAATATCGATCTGGCCCAAACCCATGTCATAGGCGTTCTTGATGTGTTTGACCTGCGCGCCCTTGAATTCGCGGTTGTACCAGCGGGCCAGGCTCACCGTATACGAGTCTGCGGCGACCGGATCCGTGCTTGCCACGACCTTGTTGAGCTCGTCGGTCGTTCCTGGTCCGCCCGGCCCGTTTGTCAAGAGCGCGTACACGCAATCGACGATGGTCAGGGTCGGCTTGATGACCAGGAGAAGGTCGGCGATCGCCTGGTTCAGTTCCATCTGCTCATGCATCACCTTTCTGTCCCAGATGACTCCCATGAGGTTCTTGATGCCCAGGGAAACGCCGGTTGCCGAATGCGACTTTGCGGTCGGGACATTGATGATGGCGTTGGCCCGCAGCACTTCCTTGGCGATAGCCGTGGTCTTGAGCTGTTTGCCCCCGGGTACCGGGGTGTCCTGGTAGAATTTCGGGTCTTCGAGCAAGGCGATGACAACGCCTTTCATGTTCTCCACGGCAGCGCCGATGCCGCTCTTTTCCTTGCACACCTTGCCGTCGCGCAACGGGTTATCGATGATGATGACCCGGGATGCACCTGCGTCAAGGCATAGTTCCGCGGTCGCCCGCACGATTGCAGGGTGCGTCGTGGTTCCCCATTCAGGCGGATTGGGAAAGCCCATGTTCGCCTTGAGCACCACGCGGTCGCCTTTTTTGACGAAGTTCTGCATGCCGCCCAGAAGGGACATGACCTTCTTGACGAGTTCCTCGGGCTTGCCCTTGGCAACCGCCACAACCGGCTTCTTCGCTTCCTCCGCCAAAACGTTGACCGACGAGAATGCCGCGGTTGCTGCGGCAGCGCTGCCGGTTTTTAGGAAATCCCTGCGAGATATCACGGTGATACTCCTTTTCTAACAGAGGCTAAAGTAACGGTCCACGTGCAACGGGAAAATATACTTTCTGACCCTTTCGCCGGTGCAGCGCGCCCCTATTGTTCCGAGGGGATTTTTTTGTCGATATTCCAATAGAACTGTTTTGCCATGTTCAGGGCAAAATCGGATTTTTCCGTTGTCGAAATCCTGAGCAACATGCTGCCCTTGGTGTACAAAATCTGGTACCCGCTGGGCAGCGAGTGATCGATCACCACGATAGGATTCTTCTGGCTGATGAGCTCCGGTGATGTCGGATAAAAGCGCTCGAACAAGTTTTGAGCGTTGGTCGCGTCGCCCTGGTTAAAAAGCTGGATATCGATGTCCACGCTGCCGTTTGAGTACAGCTGCTTGACGCCTTCGATGAACCCGTAGTCGATGTACCGTTGCGCTTCCCCGTCAATGGCGCTGAAGATGGACTGCTGGTCGGTCATGACCGCCGTGCTTCCTTTTTTCAAGAACCCGCTGATATCGTTGTCCACCGGCAAGAGATCGGCCGGGTCTGCGGCAGCGCTGGCGTTCTGGCTCACCCTGCACGAAACCATGAGCATGCAGGCGATGACTGCCAGACCGAGGATAGCGCCTTTTGTCAAGGTCATGACCTTCATGCCGTGACCTCGGTGACGGCATAGTTGGTCGACCCGAGGGAATAGGGAGGCTGTGAGGCCACGAAAACGTGGCGCGCATCCTGGACAACGTTTGGGATCTGCGTCAGGGGAATCTGCATTTTCGCGGGCCGGTAAGAATTGATTGTGTCAAGAGCCCATTTGTCTAGGGCGACCGGGTCCGTGCCCACGATGATAGTGCACGGCTTGATGTTGGGAGAACCGGCGGGTCCTCCGGTGCAACAGCCGATGAGCGCGTCGCCCACGGTGAGCCTGATCTTGTCCCTGAGTTTTGTGCCGTTTGTTTCAGTGTTGTAAAGCGCCGGGATGAATGGATTGCACATGTTGTCGTGGAGGCGGCTGGGCCCGTCGATGAGGCCATACAGGTTTTTCATCGAGAAGGTAATGCCGGCCTGGATGTGGTCCTTTAAGATCGGCACATTGATAATGTAGTCCAAAGCCTCGACGAGCTTGCTGAGACGCTGGTCGACCGTTGCGACCGAAAAGGTCGTTCCCCACAAATCCGCGTCAGCCTGCTGGACCGTCATGGGAGCACCGGGATCCAGCGTCGTGTTGTAGTTGGTCGATGTGATGCGGTACGTGCCCGGGTCGTTTCGCAGGATATAGCCGGCCGGTTTCATATGCGAGTCCTTGCCCCTGTCGTCAAAAACAACGATGTTGTAGGCGGGAAACGTGCCGCCCTGCATCTGGGTAAGACCGTCCACAATCGCATCGACGACTTGCGGCTTGGTGCTCACATTACCCATGCCCAACGTATTGATTTTGATGCCGATGAGCGTGGACGCAGAAAGCGTCGGAAACAAGGATTCCCATGCCGCCGGCACGGTTGCCTGATTGGTCATCTTCATGACCGCGGCATGCACCATTGATTTTACGACAGCGGGCTGGATATTCGGCCTGATCAGGCTGGTTCCGGTCATGACGTCTGGCCTGGTCACCGTGAAAACGTCGACAAACGGCAGGATGGCGACCGTGAGCGGGTCGGAAAACGGGCTCTCGTTGACCTTCGTGGCGTCCACGGCTTTGAGTTTGTAAACATAGTTTTCGTTTACCTGGAGGCTATTCGTATCGGTAAAGGCTGTACCGGTCAGGCCGCCGGCGATGACCGATTCGTCACGGTACAGATTGTAGGTTATCGCGGTCTCGGTCTTGGCGCCCGTGATGTCGGTCAGGTCGTGCTTCTGCCATGACAGCGACACCGCGACCGTACCGTCCGCGGTCTTGGAGATTTTTCCCGCAAGGCCGACAGGCGCCGAAGGACTGCGGATATCGGTCCCGACGACAGTTCTCTTGTCGCAGCTTGCCAGCACACCAAGCCCGGCAGCGCTTTGAAGCGAATTGACCAGAAACTTGCGGCGATTGATCTTCTTTGGATTCATAGTTTTTTGCCTCGGGAACTTATTTGAAAAGGCACGGCACAGAACGAAAATACGGCTACCACATGCTTATAATTTAGGATCATATATTAATAGTATCAGCCAAAAACTTAAAAATCTTGCCCCTCCATCTCCCTAAGGGAGCGTTCCTGAATTTGCCCCACTAGGGGGATAGGGGGGATTTTTCACCCTAGAATAATGCCGTAACCTTCAGTTCAGCCAAATCGTATTTCATGACATGTTCATCAAACATGTAATCTACATCTAACAGAAGCCGTAAGAAGAAGTTAGCCCCAGCCTTCACCTGAACGTCAAGCTTGGTTTGCTCAGCCTTGTCATAGGTGCGCAAATCGAAGTTCTTTCCGCTCGCAAGTGCTGCTCCGACATAGAATTGCGTTCTGCATTCGCGAATCCATTTTCCTTGCACCCGCCAGTCAAAAAGGATTCCGGGAGCAATGGAATTAAGGTAACCCGTTGATGTGTCAGCGATTCTTGAGGTAGTGTTGATAACTGAGTCTACGTTTTGCCAGCTCATGACGATCGGCAATTCTGTGCGGAAATTGGGTATCCAGCGCTCTGTCCATTTGAAGTTGAATTCATAGGTTTTGCCTTCGGCGGTGGTCGTGTCGAGCCTGGTGGCAGGATCAGGGGAAAAAAGATTGACGTCGAAAATGTTGAAGTCGAAATCCAGCCGTGTCTTCCTTTCCCAAAAGGCAAGGCGGGCTTCATTATACACCTTGACTCCGCTCTGCGTGCTCAGGCCGAAATTAGTGGCATTGGAAATCTCGGTCCTGCTGGCAAAATGAAGGTCTTCTGAAAAATCAAGCATCGGCTTGAAAGAAAGAGTTTGGGTGAACATGCTACTTACCGTATCGGCAATGACAAAAGGGGTGGAGGCGCCGGACAAAACGATGGAATCGTTACCGGAAAACCCGTAGCCTGCATTGAGTTGGAACGGGTTCAAAAAGCCCCACCACACGCCGGGAATGAGCAGCACGCTGGCGTTCAGCGAATGCTCGAACATCGAGCCTGACGAATCAGGATTCATGATATTATCGCTCGCCTGAAAGAAGTAATCGCCATAGAGGGTGAGGCCCGGCACAAGCTCCTGGGAAAACAACTTGAATTCCGGCCGCACGCGATAGCCCTGGTACGAAAAAGCGCTGCTCGTGTTGTCGCGGCCGTCAAAGATCCTTTCCACACTTTTCAATTCCAACTGGAGTTTCTTCAGGGGAGAAAACCGTACCCATTGAAAAAGGTTTTCGTCGAGCCGCTGATCAAACCTTGGCGCCAAAGCGTTCGACCCCGGGATCGTGTCGAACAGCGTGTCTGAGAAAAGATTTATTGAGTACGAAGCGTTGAACCACAGCCTGTCAAGGTGCTCGAACGACCGCCCCCATTCGGTTTCCACGATGCCGTTGAGCCGGTCCGACTTCAACGAATCGCTCAGGGAATCCCGCGAAACGTGCGTGGAATTATTCATGGACTGATGCATGCCGAAAATCCTGACCGAAGGCAGCTTCGGCGGAGAAATCAGGACTTGCGCGTACTCGCGCGTTTCGCCGCCGTTCCAGGCATCAAGCGTACTCGCTCCTACCGTGACCGGCATGTACTGCTGCCACAGGTCATAGACAAACTCACCGTTCACCTGGTGATTGATCCTTCCATACACCGAATTCTGGTCGGCCAGCGTGATATAATCCGGAGACTGGTACAGCCCCAAGCCCTTGAATTTCAGGTTATGAGCAACGGAGTAAACATCGAGTTTTGCCGCTGTTCCCTGTTTCGTGACAAGGATGGAATCGTTATAACTGCTGGAAATCTCGGGCACGGCCCGCAGGTACATTGTGCCGTCAGCGGACTTTGCCTCGATCTTGCTGTTCACGCTCCCGGCAAAGGCCCGGTTGGTGTCCATGCCGATGCCGGCCCTGTTCGGCTCCTTGACACCGCGGTACACGCCGTTGACGCCGAGTTGGATTTTGTCGTTGAGCACAACCACGTTTTCCGCGGACGCCATCTCGTTTGTAAATTCGCCGATCACCGGCTGATACTGGCACGAAATTTCGATGCGGGAGTCCGGATTTGCCAACCCCTCGTTTTTGAACGTCAGCAGGCCGTTGGTTCGTTCGATGCTGTAGTCCGCGGGGTCGACGACCGTGCCGTCCACGATGATTTCCACGCTTTCCGTGATGATGTTCTGCACGCCGAGCTCGTAGAAATTGTCCTCGCGGAACTGGACGAGCTTCCGCATGTACTGCGCTTTTCCCCAGCCTGCCCATATTCCCGTGTTGACGCGGCGCAGCTTCTTGTCCCCGACCCTGTCGCCGAATTCGGTCCTGATCCCTGCGCCTTCAAGGTAGGTCGGATTGATCAGCGAGCTGTAGAAATAATCGGTCTTCTGATCAGTGCGCCAGCCGAGCCTGCGCAGGTTGTCGTCGCCGAAACCCCGGTATTCGGCGCTGTAGCGCAGGTCGCCCAGCGGGTCGGTGTTGTCGTAGGTGCCCCGAAAGGTCCGGCCGTTATTTAAGTCCGCGTTCAGGTTAAGCTGCGCCTTAGCCCAGCCGTACAGGAAATCCTTGTACCGGGCAATGACTGTCGTGTCAAGGGTTGTCGCGCCCGTGGAATCTGTTTTCGGCGCAATGGACAGGGAGTCGAGGTTCTTATTTGTTATGTAGTTTCCGATCGAGGGAAACACCGGCTCGGGAAAGGTTGCCTTGTTCTCCACCTTGTAATACGCGCGGCCGAGAAGATTAACGTTCTGGCCCGACGGCGCGGTGACGCCGAGTCCGGTTTCGTCCATATGGGATTTCCAGCGCTGCTTCATGCCCCCGCCGGAAACCTTGATCTCGCTGGGATACCACAGGTCGTCGGTGGTCTTTAGAAACGAGAATGACGTTCCTTTCTTGCACAGCGTCGTCAGGCCCGAGGTAAAGACCTGCTCCTGGGCGTCGTCGCTCAAGCCGTCCACCGAGGTGTAGGTCTTCCACCGGCGTTGGTCTTCATCGAACGAAAACACGCCGTCGGTCGTCGTGAACCATCGCAGGGAACCGGACGTGGAAATGGAGGTTACGGTCTTTTTTTCGATCTGCGTATTTTTTGAGAAATTCTCCCAGGTCTGGTTCTTGCCGCTAAAGCGCTGTACGCCTTCGGGAGAAATGATCCAGATGTAGGAAGCGTCGACAAACAGGTAGTTGACGGATGAGCCAACCACGCCGTCGCCGAGTCTGTAGGAGTTCCAGGACTTCATGCTCGTCGAATAGCGGGAAAAGCCCTTGTCGGTGAGCACCCAGACGTAGTCGCTAAAGTAAAAGACCCTGAAAACGTCGTTTGAAATCAGTCCCGTGCGGCTGGTATAACTCTCCCATTTCTCGAATTTCTTGTCAAAATAGAATACGCCGGCGTCGGTGGCCACCCACAGCTGCGCCTGGTTGGAGTACAGATCGTAAATGCGCTTTGCGGCAAAATCGCCCATGGGTTCCCATTGTTCGACGAGCTTGTTGAAGCGCGCCAGACCGTGCGGGCCCGCGGCGTACACGTAGTCGAGGTCGGCAACGAGGCGGACCACGGTATCGGACGGCAGACCCTGCTTTGCGGTGTAGCCTTTCCAGTCCAGGTACCGGAGGTCCGCGTAAAACACGCCGTGTTCCGTCCCCACCCATATTGTCTTGTCGTCAAGGCACAGGTCCGTGACCGGCTCGGGCCTGATATTCCCCCACAGTTCGTTTTCCGTCTGGAACCTGTTGAGCCCGAATTCCGTTCCCCACCACACCATGTTGTCGGATTGGAAAAATAACTGCCGTGAAGGCGGAACCGCGGAAGAGGAGGCATGCACGATGCCGGTGAGAAGAATGAGGAACAGGAGAAAACGCTGCATGAAACTCCGGGAAAGAATAATGGAAAAGATAAAAATATACTTAACCGGTTATGTCCCTGTTTACTGCTTTTCACCAATTATCGAATTGGTCATTGCGTACATCGTACTTCCCAAACCAAAAGGATTTCTCTATGCGAACGCCGGGGCTAAGCGTATCAAAAAAGTGCTGATATCTGTTTACTAGAACGACTCAGATCAAAAGTAATATAAACGATTTTGCCTGTTTTTTCAATAGAAAAATAGAATTTCAAGCCAATTCTGTTTACCCACCTCACAAAGATCCTCGGATTGTCCCGGGGCGCCACTCTTGCCAGAAAATTAATATAGATTTTATAGCATGGAACTCATAACCAAAGACATTCGTATACCCATAAAATCGTGGTGCGGGATAATAGAATCCGGCGCCATGAAACAGGCAACCAACCTGACCAGGCTCCCGTTTGTCTACGGTCATGTCGCAATCATGGCAGACTGCCACGAAGGGTTCGGCATGCCCATCGGCGGGGTTATTGCCTGCAAAGACACGATCATTCCGAACGCGGTCGGCGTGGACATCGGATGCGGCATGTGTGCAGTGCAGACCGACCTGCCGGTCTCTTCCATCGACAGCGACACCGTGCGTACGATTCTGAACAGGGTGCGAAGCGTTATTCCCATGGGGTTTGACCATCACAAGAAAGACCAAGGCTGGAAAGGGTTTGATGCTGCGCCCGATATCCCGGTTGTCGTGCGGGAGCTCGACTCTGCTCGGCGCCAGCTCGGGACTCTGGGCGGCGGCAATCACTTTATCGAGATACAAAAGGGCGACGACGGGCACGTATGGTTCATGATCCACAGCGGCAGTAGAAACTTCGGGTACAAGATCGCAGAGGATTTTCACAAACAGGCACTGAAGGAATGCGGCCGGCGAAATATCGAATTGCCTGACAAAGATCTGGCCTATCTTCCGATCGACAAAGGCCCGGGCCTGGACTACAAAACCGCCATGGACTATGCGCTCTCGTTTGCAGCTGCAAACAGGCAGCTTATGAAGGAAACCGTTGCCGGAATTTTTCTGGATGAAACACGGTGCGGCTTTGTCCACGAAATCAATATTCATCACAATTTCGCGTCAGAGGAAACCCATTACGGCCGGACGCTTGTGGTACACCGCAAAGGCGCCACACGCGCAAGTAAAGGCCTTGAAGGAATCATTCCGGGCAGCATGGGAACCGCCTCCTACATCGTTCGCGGCAAAGGCAATCCGGACAGCTTCGAGTCTTGCTCGCACGGAGCCGGACGGGTCATGGGCAGAAACGAAGCGAACAAACGATTGACACTCGAGGAAGTGCGCCAGTCAATGAAAGGCATCGTGTTCGATACCTGGCCCCGCGGCCGCAAAGGAAAAATCGACTTGTCCGAGGCGCCTGCCGCATACAAGGACATCGACGCGGTCATCGAAGCACAGAAGGATTTGATCGAGGTTCTCGTGCGCCTCACGCCGCTGGGCGTGGTGAAAGGGTAACATGCATACATCCCGATTCAGAATCGCCCTTCGTATTTCCACTCCATTCTTTTTGTTCGGACTTCTGCTTCTTATGGTCCCAGCCTCGATATTGCCGTATCCGGCTGATGCCGTATACATCCCGCAGCGAAACTATTTCTCGACCTTGACGTCCGAAATCAACAAGGCCCGCTCTTCGATTGTCGCTGCCGTGTACCTTTTCGCATTGTATCCGTCGCGGTCGCAGGCCCAGACCACGCAACTGGCCGAGGCCCTTATCGCGGCAAAAAAGCGGGGAGTTTCGGTCCGGATTGCTCTTGATAAAGGCGAGTCGTCGTCAGACACCGTCGAGGACAACGTCAATGCGGACAATCACATGGCGTATGAGTATCTCAAGGTGCACGGCATAGACGCTTTCTTTGCCGATGTTCCCGGCGTGATGCACGCCAAGGCCGTGGTCATAGACAGCGCCACCGTGATCCTTGGATCCACCAACTGGAGCGAAGCTGCCTTTTCCAAAAACACCGAAATCAATGCGATGATCAGGTCCCGCGAGATGGCTGCAAAAATGCTGGATGATCTTGCCAAGATTCCGGCAGCGATCGTCCAGGACCATGACACCACCGCGGCCCGATTGCCGATACCATTCCTCAAAGACTCCACCTATCTCGGCAAAATGGTAACCAATAGGGACGAGCGCACGTTTGACATTTACCTGTATCTTCTCAAACGCGCATACGCCAGAAGCGAAACCACCATGGTTATCAATTACGACACCCTTGCGCACAGCCTCGGAATCGATACCACAAAGCCGGCGACATACAGACAAATGATCTACCAGATTTTCGGTAAGCTCCGCGACAAATACAAGCTTATCGAGTACTATTCCCAATCGTTGCCCGGCGTGAAATTCAGGATAAGCGCCTTGCCCGGCGAAAGCCTTCCTATCCCTGCCGGATATTTCACGTGGGGGTGAAACAGGCATCTTGCCTTTGCGGGAAAGGTCATGGAAATGCTCAGCCTGTACTATTCTTCAACCTCCTACAGCAGCCCAAAATGGTCTCTTACCGTAGAGACCATTGCCGCGTGGCATGGGTTCTTCAAGGAGTTTGTCTGGACCGGAACACAGGAGCTTCGCAGGAAGAATCTCATTGACGTGGAATATTTTGATTGGCCGGAGAATGGGCAGGAACAGCGAAAGCCGAATGTCTACATGCCGCTGCCGCTGTACGATCCCGCGGCGCTGGATCTCACGTGGCAAAAACTGGAATCAAAACACGGCAAGGAGAAAACAGACCGCGCACGAGCGTACGCCACGCTAGTGCTCAAGGATTGCGACCCCATTGCCGTGGGAAAGCTCATCGCGCTTGAAGAGCACTATGGAATAGACAAAATGGAAAAAGCCTCAAAGATCATCGCCGCCTTGGAAACCTTCAATCGTAGGCGCAGCCTGGAGTACTTCATTGGGATAGTGAGGAAATCGGAATAATTTATGGCTCTTGCAAAGAAGTCTTACTATAGCTATTTGGGCCATTATTTTGTAAATATTTTCCCGAGACAAATAATATATTCTGCTTGCAGGCGGCCCTCCCGTAGCGTGCCTAAATTGGTGAAACAGGATGAGGCGGTCGGGCTATCGCGGAAATTTGCCAGATACTTGCCGTTTTGGGCATGATTCTTATTTAAGACACTGGCCGGCCGAAAGCGGCCTTGTTGTTGTAAGTAGTTAATAATAAATAAGATACTTATTTAAGCGTTTGCCTTGAGGAGGGGGCGAAACAGGATCAATAGCCTATTTGCCTTCTCCAGAAACGTTTTTGCCTTGGCGTTCACCATCCGCTTTACCTGTAGCCCATCACCCAGTACCCATTACCTATTACCTTCTTGACTTCTACATATATTATCTGTATATCCTAAGCAGCCCATCCGATTTTCAACGAGTCCCGAATCCATATTGTAACGCGCCATGTTGCGCCGTGCAACGAGGGGCTTTGATGAACAGGGAAACACCTTCTAGAATCCTGGCTCTCAATAAATTCATAAAGCTATTTAAAGACGAGATAAGCGTTCAGGCGGAAATATCCGACTTTGAGAAGAATCTAATTCAGAATGTCTTCGAAAGACGCTTTCTACTTCAATACCATGATGGCGAACATTGGGTGAAGCTTGCCAGAACATTCTATCATTTCATAAATCAAGGATCCTTTCTCAACGCCAAGGAAATCGCAATTTCATTTCTTAATACCGCCAACCTAATGCAGTTCGAACTAAATGAGGCTTATGACCAAGCCAGGTGTTTTCGCGACTTAAAGGGTCTACCAGTATTTAAGAAAAGAATTCAAAACGCTTTGTCATATTACAAACTTCTGTACGAACGCGTATACAGGCTCGTAATTTCGCCGATAGTGTATGGCTACTTTTTCTACTCCAAGTCAAGAGACAAGCTACTTGTGCCCAAATCGGATGGCAGGATTGTTCTCTCTGCGCTAGAGAAAATTGAATTCTGGAAAAAGGAACCAGATCGACGCCTGAGTTATGGACTGAACTCTCACATAAGGAACGCGTTTGGCCACGAAAGCTACAGGATACTAGACGACGGTCTTTTCGAAATCTGGGACCTGCACCCGAAAACACCAAGTATCAGGTGGGGGCCTGAGCAATGGCATGCGGATCAGCTGGAAGCACTATGCGTAAAGCTGGAACAATCAATCGAAGCGGCAGTTCTCTCAATATGCCTATATAGCGTCAACAATCGTAAATTGATTAGGGCTCACGATTGGAATCCGACCATAACCCCACCTCAACTTACACGGTCTGACTTGAAGAGCTTCATTGAACACGTGGCAAATTCTTTGTGCTATGAAATGACAAAATGCAATATTGGGGAAGAAAATGTTTTGGTTGAACTAAAGACTAGACCCAGAGGCATTGACCAGGTAATGGAAATATTCGAAGGATTCAAGGGTGGGGCAAGAAAATACCTCCAGGACGTCAAGTACATTGAGGTTCTTAACATCACTCAGGTTCTTGGACTATTTCAAGCGATTGAATTTCATCTCAAAGGATACAAAGCGATAACCTGTGACATTAGGGATTACGAGGGCAGTCTGGTCGGCTCCGCGTCAATACCCGTTTTGTCTCTTACGAATCTTTCCGGCAACAATTCGCCTCTAACTGAAGCCCGAAAACACTTGTCAATAGATACGCTTGGAACAACAAAAACATGGATGAAGAGAACTAAAATGCCTGTTGCCGTCTGAAAGGTCAGGAGTAAAGCAAAAAGGGGACGGGCTATACTTTTTGACTTTACCATCTTCCGATATGTGGGCAATACAAAGAACGCATTGAGCGTAGTTCCTTTTCTATCCGATCTATATTATAATTAAAGTAAATAATCAGGAGCGCCACCTCTACCATGTTCTATCGCAGAAAAATATTACTCGCCTTTTTTGAAGCATTCGGAAGCCATATTGATAAAATACGGCTTCAGAAGCTGCTATTCCTATTCTGCCAAGAGCAGGCTAAACCTGCTTTTCATTTTGTCCCCTATAAATACGGTTGCTATTCTTTCCAGGCAAACGCGGACCTTTTAGCTCTATCGAAAACGGGCACCATTGAGGACTCTAAGGATGAATGGCGCTTCAAGCAGTCTGGGGATGGAAATGTAGCTCTATACAAAGAAGACGAAGACCTTCTTAGAGAAATACAACAACGGTTTTCTGCGATGGATCAAAAGCAGCTCATTCGTCATACCTATGTAAACTTTCCTTTCTTTGCGATAAACAGCACGATTCTGAATCAAAACCTAAGCGTCGCCGAAATTGCCGTCGTTCGCAGTGCGGTTGTCCGGGATACCACCAAAACACTTTTCACCATTGGATATGAAGGCCGGACTTTAGAGGAATTCATAAACATACTGTTGGAAAAGAATGTCGCTTTGCTCTGCGATGTTCGCAAGAATGCATTCAGCATGAAATATGGCTTCTCGAAAAACACACTGTCGAATGCATGCAAGAATGCACATCTTACCTACGTTCACATCCCTGATTTGGGAATAGAATCCGCGCAGAGAAAATCCCTCAAAACAAAAGAAGACTACAGCAATCTATTTACTCGCTATTGTCAGACCGTTCTGAAGGATTCGATTTCGGTACAAAAAGAGTTGGCTCTAAAGATAGAAACTGCTGGAAGGGCGGCGCTCATGTGCTTCGAGGCTGATCCTTCAATGTGTCACCGGTCACACTGTGCTTCGGCGTTGGTCGCAAATACTCAACTCAACATGCCTGTTATGCACTTGTAAATGCCACTCGAACAGATCCTGATTGTCGCGAAGACCTACCCCACACCGTCGACAAAGTACGACGAGACCGTGTGCACTGCCGGTCTTCGCAAGAACGGCTCATGGATACGGATTTACCCGATTCCATTCCGAAAACTCGAATATGAAAAGCAGTACAAAAAATTCCAATGGATCGAAGCCGACGTGAGCCGCAATCAAAAGGATTTCCGGCCCGAAAGTTACAAACTTAGGAAACATGACGATATCAGAATATTGGCCGAAATTCCGACAGACAAAGACGGGACATGGCAAAAAAGACGCGAAATTCTCTGCAAAGACGTCTATTATAACAAAGCAGAATTGTTGAGAGACGCGTATAGCGCTGCCAAGCCCACTTCATTAGCAGTTTTCAAACCCGATTCGATAACAGCCCTGAAATGTGTTCCGGCCAAGGAACACGATTGGAACAAAAACACAATTGCTTCAATCAAAGCGCGCGCGCAACAAGTCGATCTTTTCATGGGCGCTTCAAATCCTTTTGAAGTGGTGAAAAAGGTGCCATTCGAATTTTCTTATGAATTCCTAGATAATGAAGGCGCCAAGAGTACTTTACAAATAATTGATTGGGAAATCGGGGCATTGTATTGGAACTGCCTTAAGTCGAGCAGCGGAAACGAAAGAACGGCGTGCGAAAAAGTGCGTTTGAAATACTGGGATGACTTTGTTCAGAAGAAAGATACTTACCTGATACTTGGAACAACCCTGGAATTCCACAGCAAAAAAGCGCCTAATCCGTTTGTCATAATTGGAGTTTTTCCCCCTAGACATGAGCTGCAATTAAAGATGAAGCTGCTCTGATTTTGTAGGCAGCTTCGATGTACCGCCCCAACGGAACTATTCCTTCTTCTCTACCGTAATTTCCAGCATTTTCCTGATCAGCATGCCGCTGTCCCATGTCTTCTTGTCAAGTTCCTTGTTGGCTTCGTACCAATCGAACAGGTGCGGCAGGGGCACCAGTGCGCTCGAAATTCCCGCGACGCGCGACGCCAGAAGCGCCAACACCGACGACGGCCGCATGAAAAGGGGAACCGAGCGTATTTTATTGACAAAAGGGTCGGTACAAAGCGCGGGATCGGTCAGGGCGTTGAATTCACGGCACACGACCGGACGCCACTGGTGGATCGAGCACGATTGCGCGACAAGAAACGGGCACGGCTCTTTCAAATTGAAATATTCCTGCGCAATCGCCTTGTTGCCGGCAGCATCGCCCGCATCAGGCAGGGTGCAAAGCTTGTTGCGCAGTCCCGTAGACTCCAAACGGTTTTCAATCGCATCAAAGCGGCCAAGTATCTGGCTACGGGAAGCCAGCGGCAGGGCCAATAGCCTCTTTACGACAAAAAGCACTTCAGGCGCAGAAAGTGGAACAAGCTGGCTGCAACAGGATCCGCATCCGGACCCGCACCTGACCACAGCGCCCCGATTTTCGGATTTTCGAACAGCAAGACCGATGAGCCGGTCGGCAAGCGTTTGCATGAAAGGAACACAATCGGATAATCCTATCGGTTCCCGGGGTATTCGCACCTGCATGTGCGGGATGATTCCATCCGGAGTCTCTATCGTAAAACTGAAATCATCACTGTCTTTTTCCAGAGGACGCCCCTGTGTTATAGTCAAATCCATGGAAGGAGATTGTGCGGCAGAAGAATTACACAGTATATAAATTATCACGGCCCAAATCGGTAGTATATTTCCATCCGGAAGTCTTGGAAAATGTCGCAACCAGGTTCGCGGGCGCCTTACGTTCTATCATCAAAAAATGTCTTCATCGCTTTTCTCAAAAGAAGATTTCGAAGCCCTTGCGCAAGGCCCGATTCTTTCCGCCGGAAAGAACCTGTTCTGCAACCGCTCAAGCCTCAGACAATTGCAGATCGTGGGTCCGGATATCATCGCGACCTTCAAAGGCACTCCCGACTGCACGGCCGTAATTTCCAGAAGAGAAAGCAACGCGATACAATCGGCCTGCACCTGCGGATTCGGCTATGGCGCCTGCGAACACATTGTCGCCGCGATGCTCGCCGCAAATTCCCAGCAGGCAATCCAGATGGGTATGGATTTCAGCGCCGCG
>Ga0182027_10000213_pt1 | contig 97050 bp, 67 predicted proteins | sample 712E1DmetaG_FD_121300 | JGI IMG/M metagenome (GOLD analysis project Ga0182027, IMG submission 121300) | Permafrost microbial communities from Stordalen Mire, Sweden - 712E1D metaG (Illumina Assembly) | ecosystem: Environmental > Terrestrial > Soil > Wetlands > Permafrost | place: Sweden... | reverse complement strand
TTTCCGGCCTTTCCGAGGTTTATACTAAATTCTTTTCTTTACGAACCGCCGAATGCCGAACGGCACGTTCTGGTGGTGTGAGAGGACAGTGAGGGAAATAATCCCTCACTTCCTACTCGATTGCATCATTGAGATTTGATCATTGTCCTGACGGCTTCAGTAAAAACTCAAGCGGGATGCTCAGCCGTTTGGCCCATGCCCTTTCCGAATGATCCTCTCCCGGGAATTCCCTGGTTTGCCAGTTTTCGGATGTATAGCCTCTCAGCTTCATCGCAATATCAGCCTCCATTTGTAATGGCTTGTACATGGCATCAAGGGTTTTGTCCCCGTAATCGAAATAAATCTTGTGAGTTGACGGGTCGGGCAGGTGGGTTTTGATGTATTTCACAAAAGCTCCCGGGATGGAGTTGTTGAGAAGCGTGAAGATCCCCGGCCAATGCGTCGAGAGACAGGCAGCACCACCGAAAATTTCAGGGTATTCGCAAATGGCATAAAGGCTTATTAACCCGCCCATGCTTGATCCGCAGATAAATGTATTGCTCCTGTCCCTGTGAGTTGAAAAAGCACTGTCAATGAACGGCTTCAGCTCATATACAATGAATTTCAGGTAGCGATCCGACTGTATCTCACCCTCAAATAAAGCCTGGTCTTTATTCCTCGTGGACTTATAGATTTCATTCTGCTCTTCTTTGGTGAGAGACTCAAAGGGTTTCTGCGGAAAATATTCACTATGCCTGAGCTTCCCTCCGTTCCATATGCCGACTATGATGCAGCGGCGGATTTTCTTCTTGTTGATAAGCATGCCGGCTGTCTCATCCACACCCCATTCCTGGTGGTTCCAGGTCGATGTGGAATCGAACAGCATCTGCCCGTCATGCATATATAATACCGCATATTTCTTTTTATGTGAATAATGATCCGGAATCCACACATCAATATTCCTTATGGCCACGTACCGGGAAGGAAAATCTGCAAACCTCTTAATGCTTCCCGAGGCGACATGAGGTACCTGGGCTGATGCAACAAAATTCAACCCAAGGATAATAAAGAAAAGTATTACCTTTTTCATGACAGTAAATAATTATCACTGGTATTCAGCCTGCTTTTTCAGTATCATTGAAGAAAAAGGTTCCAGCCTGATCTTATCACCGGAAATTCCTGTATTGTGCAATATATCAGTATATCTTGCCTTTCCCAAAGCAGGAAATGTCTGGGTTTTATATCCTGCATTGATCAAAACGATCAGCTCATCCTTTTCATCCGATCGTTTAAATGCCAGCCTGCTGCCATCGGTCAGAAGAAATTCAAACTTTCCGCTGCTCAGCACCGGGTTTGACTTCCTGATGTAAATAAGTTTTTTGTAAAGATCGAACTGTTCCTGGTTGAAACCCACGGGATCATAAAATTTTACGCCTGCCTGGTAATTGTTCCTTGTTTCCGGGTCAAATGAATATTCTTTCCACCATAAAGGTTTGCGGCAATCGGGGTCGTCATCTCCCCACATGCCCATCTCCTCACCGTTCCATATTTGCGGGGCTCCGACGGTTGTGAAAAGCCATACAAGGTAAACCCTGAGCCTTGCATAAGTTTCAGGGTCAGGCTTCCCTGTCCTGTAAGTTGAATCATCACGGGGGATGGCTTTATATTTATATTTATTCGGATTAAAGAAATCGGTGAGAAGACGGGGAGAATCATGGGAGGACGACACATTCATCATGGCATAGAGGTTTTCAGGCCTCAGCCTTTTCCATTGGAGCTCAAGGCTGTCGCGGAACTGTTTCGCATCAACCGGAAAAGAGGTTTTCGCGAAAAAATATCTTGCAGGCCTGTAAACCTGGTAGAACATGACTGCATCAAAAACATCTCCCCTTGTATATGGAGCCGGATCCATCAAGCGGTCGGGGTATTGTTCCCACCAGATCTCTCCGACCAGGTAAGCATCAGGTTGGACCGAACGGACAAACTTCCTCCAGTCACGCCAGAACACAAGCCCGATCTGGTCCGCCACGTCGAGACGAAACCCGTCAATACCCTTTGTATTGTCACCATCAGGAGCAAGCCATCGTTTGGTGACGGCAAAAATATGTTGTTTCGCATCTGGGTTGATATCACCCTCATAGGGATGCCCGTTCACCCGTTCGGTCGTAATATTGACTTTTTTAAGTTCAGGCAAACTGGCTATCCCAAGCCAGCCCTTGTAAGAGAATTCATTTTTCGGTGTCCAGGGATCGTCGAAGCTGGTAATATCATACCAGTCCTTGTAAGGGGAAGCCGATTGGTTTTTCAGGATATCCTGCCAGGCCCAGAACATGGTCCCGGTATGGTTCCATGAATAGTCCATGATCACTTTCATCCCTCTCCTGTGGGCTTCTGCAATAAGTTTCAGGAATAATCTGTCGGCCGATGTCCATTGCCAGCTTACCGGGTCGGCGGGGTTTTCAGAAGCGATGATACGCTTGTCGCCATCCGGATCAGGCCCGAAATTCACGTCGATGTGGTGGTAGTAACGGGCATCATACTTGTGAAGCGAAGGGGCATCATTGATGGGATTGATATAAAGGGCGGTAATACCCAGGTCCTGCAGGTAATCCATTTTATCAAGCACTCCCTGGAGGTCCCCCCCGAACCTGCGGTACTGCAGATTGTCCATCAAAGGTTTGCCCGTGGCTTTAGCCCAGTCTTCCGGCTCAAACCAATTCCAGGTCCAGGGTGTTACCGTCCAGCCGTGAGGGGCAACCTGGTTCATTGAGGGGATGTTGATGTTTTCAGCCTCCGGGTCATTCGTTTTATCGCCGTTGTTGAACCTCTCGACAAAGATCTGGTACCAGATGGCAGTTTTTGCCCATGCCGGCGGCTGGTCCAAAGGAGTCTTACCTTCCTGGGGAAAAACAGTATTCTGGACGAGAAACGCCAAAATGATAATTGATTTTTTCATTGTTACTGGTCTTCTTTCATTCTAAAAGTCACTTGCCGGAGAATGGTCTCCCCGAGAGGAACCAGGATAACCTGTTCGGGTTTTCGGGTGACCGGATTATACAGAGCGGTTGAAAATTCAGGTTTATTCGGGTTCAGTTGTCTGACCTTTTCATTGGCAAACTGCAGAACACCGGGGTGAAGGGGTCTGTAATACATGTCGCTGAACCCTTTCAAAGGATAGGACTTCATTTCCTGGCCAATACCCTGGATCGGACGGGCCAGGACAAGTGCTCCGTAAGTATAGAAAACCTCCCCGTTCAGATCTTTCCTTATCTGTACTTCGGGATAGAATGTGATAGTAATTGTTTGCTCACCTTCCCAGATTTTTTGAAAAATGATATATCCTTTTTCTTCCCTGTAATCTTCACTTACTGTAATCTTTGCGGCCCATTCAGGACGCCTGATCTTCAGGCCGAATGCGCATCCGGAGGTATTGACAGTAAAAGAAATGGTATTATCATAGGGATATCCGGTGTTTTCCACGATATTGACCCGATTGCCGTTTAAACTCGTTTCAAGTTCGCAAGGACCTAGTAAACAGGCAATAAGGTCCTGCCTCTCTTTCATCCACATGTTTTGAACAAAATATGGAGCTATCCTTCCTGCATTAGGAACACAGCACACAGCAACATCCTGGTGAACAGGAGAATATTTGTAGCGGGTCTGGGTTTTAACGGTGGTATCCCCGTTCAGTCCCCCGCACATTGAATAGGAATTATCGGTTTTCAGGTAGGCGATGGAGCTTTCGAATGGGTTTCTTGATCCCTGGGCCGGGTTGAAAAATAACTTTTCAGCGAATTCAGCAAAATCCGGATCTCCCGTTTTAGCCAGCAGGTCGGTGTAACTGTTCATCAGTTCTTGGATCGAACAGTACTCATAGCCCCGTGTCGTGGCGTCCTGGCCTTTTCCGTCTATCCATTCATCCCCTGCCGGCCCCCCTGAAGCAGTAGTGGAAAGGCTGATCTTCTGAAGGAAATTCCTGAGGATGGTTTTCATCGCCGGGTTCCCCGATGCGTAATATGCTGCGGCAACCGGACGCAGGTGTTCATATGTATGCACTCCATGACCTTTCAGCGGGAGGTTCACATCTGCAAGCTTTCCAGCCTGGGCATCCTCATTGAGAGTCTGTTCGGAGAAATCCCTGTAAAGGAAAATGCAATAATCCCTGTATTCCGGCTTTCCGTTAAGACGCCAAAGCTCTTCCAGCACATCCGTAAAAGTAAGTCCGTGAGTGAGGCCACCGGCATTGGCATTTACTGAATAAAACGGGTGGGAGTTGTAAATGGGATAATTTTGCATGACATTTTCCACAGCTGCCTTCACAGCTTTTAACACTGTAGTATCCTTCGAGAATTCATACCAGGCAAGGAGGCCCCTGAGCAGGGTTGTTTTGGACCAGAGTTCACCATTTTCATCCTCAAATTTATATCTGAGATCCGTATCATAAATGCCGAGATACCCGTCCGGATCCTGCGTGAGCAAAATACGTGAAACATAATCTTTCGCTTTCGCCAGATGTTCTGAGTCGCCGCAAAGAATAGCAGAACGCATATAACCGTCACGCCAGTTGCTTTGTGATTCGCTGTTCCACCAGAGGAATTGGGGCTGAAGCTCCCCGTTCCCGGTTATAGCTCCGACATCCTTTGATTTGATATGCCTGCTGAGCCTGTCTTTGCCGTAGATGTCATCCCCGGCGAATAAAGCAGGGACAAGTGAATCGAGATGGCCGGTAAACCCGTCCAGGTTAGCCTGTATCTGTTCCTTTATCCAGCCAAGGGGTTTGACGGAGGAAAAAGGCAGGGGCCGGAATGCTTCATCCAGGCTCCCTGTCTTCTGAAAACTTACCACTGGCTGGGCTTCAGATCTGCCGTTATACATCAGGATCAGGACAATTAAAAGACAGTTAAAAACAGTTTTCATAGTTGAACACCGTCGGTATCAGGCCTGCCTGATTAATTAGTCTCATAGACAAGAAATTGCCAGGGAACCAGTTTGATTTCCTGTGCTTTCCCTTTTGGAAGTTTTACCTTGTCAAAAACCGGTTCCCATTTATCTGCAGGAATACCATCCGGGAATTTTACCGTACATGGGCTCGCAGTGAGATTAAGGATCACAAGGATTTTATTGCCGTCCTTCTCCCTTATAAATGAATACACGGATTTTTCCTGGTTATTGCGGATTTTTACAAGCGGGCCGCCAGCGTCCCCATTCTTTAGGGCCTTGTTTGTTTTTTTCAGGGAGCAAAGGGTTGTATAAAAATCCTGCAAAGGATAGGTCCCCCATTTGATCGTGTCCTTATCGAAAAACCTCAGGCTTTTATTCATAGCTGATTCCTGGCCCGAATAGATCAGGGGTATGCCCGGGAAAGTGAAAAAGAGGACGGCAAAGGTCTTGGCACCTCCTCCAAGCCTTTTGTATTCGGTACCGTTCCATGAGTTTTCATCATGGTTGGTCGTAAACCTCATGCGGTAAGCATCGGAAGAATACTTCTTTGCTTCTGCCAGGTATGTGGAATCTATTTTATCGGCAGTTTGTTTACCGGCTGCTATGTCATTTCCAAGTTTATACAGCTCCCATGAATAAGTAGCGTCGAAGGCCGTGTCATGCATCTCCGGCGTTTCCCATTCTGCGAGGGTGAAGATGGGTTTTATCTTTCGTACCTGGGGCATGGCCTGGTTCCAGAAACCGACCGGGATCATACCGGCAACGTCACAGCGGAACCCGTCGATATTTGCTTCCCTGACCCAATAGCACAAGGCATCGGTCATATATTTCCTTAACTCTTTATTGGAATAATCAAGGCCTGCCACATCGGTCCAATCCGGAACCGGGGCGATTATATTCCCTTTGTCATCTTTCTTATACCATTCGGGGTGCTTTTTGATCAGGTCATTATCCCATGAAGTATGGTTGGCCACCCAGTCGATGATCACATGCATGCCCAGGTCATGTGCTTTTTTTACCAGTTCTTTCAGGTCGGCCAGGCTGCCTAATTCGGGGTTTACTGCAAGATAGTCCTTTACAGCATAGTAACTGCCAAGACTGCCTTTACGGTTCTTGATTCCGATAGGATTTACAGGCATCAGCCACAGAATGTCGACACCCATTTTCTTCAGCCTGGGCAGATGCTTCTGGAAGGCCTTGAATGTGCCTTCAGGGGTGTATTGCCTTACATTTACTTCATAGATCACAGCATTCCGGCTCCAACCGGCATGAACCATCTTCCCTCCCGGGCTAGCTACTTTGGTATCTGGTTTGGATGCTGTCATGATCAGAAGAATTCCTGCAATGAATAAAAATGTCTGTTTCATACTCATACTAGTTATTTAAAATTTCAAATGAATTACCATTCAGGGTCAGGCTGATTTTCCCTTTATCAGAATTGATCTTACTTCCGAAATTTGAAGAGAACACTGAACCGTCAAACCTTCCGGGGATGTCCAACTCGATCTTTTTTTGATTTTTATCCTTATTGAAGATCACGATAACTGCCTTGTTAAAATAGGACCGCATATAAATAAAGACTTTTTCACTGACCCTCAGGGTGGCGAAATCCCCGTATATCAGCGGCATGCTTGTCCGGCGAAGATTTGCCAGCCTGGATGTGATCGAGAGGAGGTTTTTTTCATGGCGGTTCAGGCTGTCGAATTTCATCATCCTGCGGTTATCGGGATCCCCGGCCCCCGGCATCCCATACTCATCTCCGTAATAAATTACGGGGACCCCGGGGATGGTCATGTTGAACGCCATAAGTGAAGCCAGTTTGCTGTAGCCTATAGTATCCCTGACTTCGATATCACGTTTCCACCCGGCTTCATGCTCATCTTCATTAAAGCTAAGTGCCCCGCTTGCAAACGAGATAAATCGCGACATGTCCTGGTTCCCGGTGATATTCCCCATGAGGTTGTGTTCGCCGAAATAGCTGAAAGACTGCTGGAGTGAATAATTCAGGTCTCTGAAGGATGTATTGTCCTGGGCGAAAGAATTCTTTGCATCCCAATACAGGTTGAACTCAAACTGTGCATCCAGCATGCCCGGGTTGATGTAACTTTTGATCAGTTCACGGCTTCCGAAAGTTTCGCCGATCTGGTAAACTTTTCGTTCCTGGGGGATTACAACCTGCTGGTTGAGCTTTCTGGTCAGCGTGCGCCAATAGATTTCGGGCACATGTTTCGCAGCATCATGCCTGAACCCGTCGATGCCGTATTCCCTGATCCAGAAGGCGGCTGAATCGGAGACCATCTCCGTCACTTCGGGCCGGGTGAGATCGAAAGTAGGCAGGAAAATGTCGAACCATGTTGTCAGACGGTTTTCGTCGAACATCCTGATGTTCTTCTTTTTTCCGGGCAGATCCAATTGAGTGATCCAGTCGGGATGCACTTTAAATACAGGATATTCCTGGTGAGCATGATGCGACACAAAATCAAGTATGATGTTCAGCCCTTTGCCATGGGCATCATTGACCAGGTGATGAAGTTCCTTGGCCGTGCCAAACCTAGTGTCAACCGTAGAAAGGGTGATAGGCCAGTATCCATGGTAACCTGAAAACTTCCTGTGAGGGGATGGAAATTCCACATAGCCCTGCAATGGGTTCTGGGTAATGGGGGAGATCCAGAGTGAATTTATTCCCAACCTTGTGAAATAACCTTCGTCAATGGCTTGTATAATACCACTTAAGTCTCCTCCCATATAATTGACTTTAGGATCGATAGCCTTATCTTTGATTGGAGCATCGTTTTTTTTGTCACCGTTGCGGAAACGGTCAACCATAATAAAATAAAGTATCATGGCTTCCTGGTCGGCCCTGTTCAGAATGGAGGCATCGGTTATTACTTTGCCGTCTTCAAGTGGGACAAGGACCTCGTTCGACCTCCCTGCCTTGTTAAAGGCCCAGGCGCGGATGAAACTTCGTTTAAAGGATGAGGCGCTTTTCGGGACACTTATCCGGATCCCGCTGCTGTCGCGCTTCCAGAACCTGCCGTCAAGAATGTGGTTCTCCCAGAGAACGAATATCGTATCTGCATTGTTTTTGATTCCTAAGATCAGCTTCTTTCCCCCTGAAGTGCGTGTGAACAATACCGGGAGCCCGGCTGGGTTCGTGTTCCCCAGAGTAAGCAGGGAGTTGTATCCACCGTTGTTGTTAGAGACGGAGTCGGAGTTATTCCTGTCCGACATCCATTTCCCGTCGCAAACAATCTTGTACTGGTATTTCCCGGGATAGAGATTCAGGTCGAGCATCCATTTCCCGTTTTTCAGGAACATATACCCGCCGGATGGGTTCCATTCATTCATCTGACCGGCCATCTGGACCTTTTTGTACTTTCTGCTCCCCGGGTCATAGCTGAAACGGTATTTTATCTTCCTGTTACGTTCGAGCAAAAGGGAATAGGAGAAACCTTTTGACCACACAGTCATCACGCTTAGCCAGGGTATGACTCCCTCCGCCGGTTTAAGGACAATCTTTGAGGAATCCCGGCTTATGCGGGCGGTCAGCGATTTGTCGACAAAAAAAGAATCTATTTTAGACGGATAGAGAAAATAATCGCCCAGTTCAATGACGGTCGAATCCGCGGTATTAACGATGAGGGGAACCGGCAGTTTCATCATTTGAGGCTCCTTCGGAACAGGGATGTCGATGCCGGGACTGCAGGCATGGATCAGGACGATAAAAACCCCGAAAATTACAAGAGGATAAAAATGTTTCATAATTCCTGTTTTATGTTGTGTCATTTTCAAGCTGTCATTTAGAATGATCGGGATGCTGATTCTCTTTATCTGAATGCTTCAGTGTGTAAGGGAAGAACTGCATCAGCGGGATCTTAAGATGTTCTTTCCAGTTTCCCCAGCTGTGGCCTTCGTGAATTTCACGGAAAGTGAACGGATACCCTCCTGACTGCAGCAAGGAGGTAAAGTGATGGACAAGAGGGATCAGTTCCGCGATATCATAAGTCCCGATATCGGTATAAAGTTCAAGCTTAAGTTTCGGACCGTACATGAGAATGGAATCGATGGCAGGGATCACATTGGATGACTGTGCGGCAATCTTTCCGAACAAGCCGGGCTTTTTCAGACCCAGGTAAAGGGCAATGTTCCCTCCGTTGGATGCACCTATGGTGGCCCGCATTGAGGGATCCCTGCTGGTTTTGTACCCCCGGTCAATAAAAGGCATCAATTCAGTTGAAATAAAATCAGTGAACAGGTCGATCTTTTTACCTGCATATTCCGCATCACGGTTAACACCGGGGACAAATACTGCGATTACCGGGATGATCATTTTATGAGCGATCAGGTAATCGAGTATGTTGTTTACCGATGCAAGGTTCAAATAATCGGGCCCGTCATGGAAAAGGATTAGTGGATACCCGGAAGCGCCTGCAGGATAATCAGGCGGGAGGTATATTTTTATTATTCTTGTATTATCCAGGATGCGGCTGTGGAATATAGTGTCCTTTATAGTACCGTGCGGCATGTCTTGGTAATAGTCAGTTTCAGGTGGTTTTACATTTTTCCCCATCCTGAGTTCGGAGTTTGTGCCAAACCCTCCCTTGCACAGGTTCGGGTTTCGAGGATCGGATATCCAGTCTTTCCCATCGATGACAAACTTATAATCCAGGCGTGCATCTGCTTCATAATTTTTTGTGAAGTAACGGAAGGAGGTCCCATCAATAAGGGTAAACTCCCGGTCGGGGCTCCAATGCGTTGCATCTCCGGCCATTGCTGCAGATACCGCAGCCCCTGTATATATAAAATGTGCAACGCTGTCATTCTCAATGTAAGGAAAAGCAGGACAGACCTTTATAAAACTGTCGGTAACGGCCTGCCGGTTTGCCGGTGGCAGGGCATTGATGTGTTCAATAAAATGCTGAAAATTCTGTGATTCAGAAAATATAAAATTAAAGATCAGGATCAATACCAGGTAATATCTTCCCATAGTTTTATTTTTAATCAATCCTTCCTTTTCTCACTGACAAACAGCCAGAGAAAGGCTGAGATGGCAAGAGCAATGCCGCTTATAATGAAAACCACCGATTTGTCAGCAGCATGGCTGATGATCCTGCCCATAGCAAAACTGGCGACAAGCTGGGGCAGGACGACACTGAGGTTGAAAATGCCCATAAAAAACCCCATCCGGTTTTTATCCACTTTCTCCGACATAATTGCAAAGGGAAGGCTGACCACAGCGGCCCACCCGAGAGTAAGGACGCACATCATGGCATAAAGCATCGGTGGCGAATGGGCAAGGAACACTATCCCAAAATAGCCCGCACTCATGATGCCGACCATCAGGGCCTGGGTTCGTACACGCCCGGCTTTCTTGCTCATAGGTTCAAGCAGGAAAGCCGGCCAGATGGCACCCACCGCGTTTAGGATGAAGAATGACCAGCCAATCATCTGCCCCAGGTTGGCTGAACGTTCGGCGGCTGAAAGGCTTTGCATTGAAGGCATCTTTTGCTCCAGGAAAGCGAAGATATAGACGAACATTGTTTGTATGCCGAGCCACGAGAAAGCATGTGCAAAATAGAGTTTGAACAGTTCGCCCCAACGGACCCTCGTTTTTAAGCCTGTCACGCTGTCCTTTTCCGGTTCAGAAAGCACCCTGGGTTCTTCAATAAAGAACAGGGGTCCGATCGAAAACAGGAAAACGATAATAACTCCTGCATAAATCAGAAAATAGTTGCTGATCAGGGCGCCCATGAGATAGGCTCCGCTTCCGAAGAGATTCGACACCGACTGCATCCATGTGTAACCCTTAGTGCGGGGTTGTCCATCAGGTGTGACATCTGCAATGATCGATCTTGTGGGGTTGAAACTCACGTTGATTGAAAGGTCAAGTGTAAGTGCAACCGTCACGGCAACCGCCATAATACTTCCGATCCCGAAGAAGTCATTAATCCTTGCAATATTCGGGAGGGCAAGGATCATCAGGGCTGCAAGCATTCCTCCAATAATAATAAAAGGTTTGCGCCTCCCTCCCCAGAACCATATTTTGTCGCTGATAAGACCTACGAGGGGCTGGCCGAGGATGCCGGCAATCGGACCGGCGGCCCAGACGATCCCTATCTGGTCGATCTCAAGGTGGTATTTTGTCCGCAGTATCCAGCTGAGGACTGCAATCTGTATCGACAGCGCAAAACCCATGGCCGTACTCGGAAATCCTATTAGCAGGTAAAAAATATTCGACAGTTTTTTCTGAATAACAAGCATAAGAACTGGTTTAAGTGTGAGGTTAATGTTTAAGTTCTATGATTATTGCTGATTTTCCCGGGACTGCAAGCTTTGAAAGGTCGGATATTTCCCTGCTGCTGATGATTTCCCTTCCCGATCTGAAATTCTTCAGGATTTCCCCATAACGCGCGGTTTCATGGGTCTGCTGATCTTCGTTATTGTTAAGAACGATCATGACTGTGCTTTTGTCGTTGAACCGGAAGTATGTATAGATGCCGTCCCTTGGGATGAAATGGACAAGCCTGCCCGACTGCAGTGCTGTATTCGTTTTACGGAATTTGATAAGGGTCTGAATAAAATCATACATATCATTCTCCGCTATGCTCCTTCCTCCTGCAGTGAAGAGATTCTTTTTATCTCCAGCCCATCCGCCCGGAACGTCCTTTCGCTTGGCCGCGTCACCTTTATCGGTACCGGTTGTAAGAAGCAGTTCAGTCCCATAATAGATCTCAGGGATGCCCCGGGTGGTGAAAAGAAACGCCATAGCCATTTTAAGCTTCCGGATATCATTGTTCTGGGTATCCAGGAACCGGTTTACGTCATGATTGTCGGCAAAGGTTACAATATTCATGGGATCAGGATAGGAGAAATCCTGTGAAATGATCTCGTACAGGCGGAGTATCCCTGAATTCCAACCTTCCTTCTCATTGAAAGCCTGGGTGAGCGCATCATGCAGTGGAAAGTCAAAAACAGCGGGAAGGTTTGAGTCAAACCCATCGGCATTCCTTGAACCTTTTTGCCAGTATGCGACTGATGCAGGGTAATTCATCCAGCATTCACCAACAATATTAAAATCGGGGTATTCATCCAGCATCCGTTTGCCCCATTCGCTCATGATTTCTTTGAATGAATACGGATAAGTGTCCTGGCGTATGCCGTCAAGCCCGGCATATTCCACCCACCAGATACTGTTTTGGATAAGGTAATTTTTTAAATAAGGATTCCTTTGGTTGAGGTCCGGCATGGTTTTGTCGAACCATCCCCTCGAAAACTGCAGGCTGTCGGACGAGGAAACATAAGGGTCACTCACACTTCCGGCCCTGTATGAACTCCTTGTAAACTCCGGCCATTGGTTGAGCCAGTCATGTGCCGGCAGGTTTTTGATCCACCAGTGTTCGCTTCCGCAATGGTTGAATACCTGATCGATGATCAGTTTCATTCCCCGTTTATGCAGGGCTTCGCTCAGCCGAAGGTAATCCTCATTTGTCCCGAACCGGGGATCCACCTTGTAATAATCTGTTGCGGAATAACCATGGTAAGAGTATACTGACTGATCGTTTTCCACAAGGGGAGTAAGCCAGATGGCAGTTACTCCAAGGTCACTGAGATAGTCCAGATGCTCAAGTATTCCTCTTATATCGCCACCATGCCGGCTGTCGGGTTTTGATCTGTCGGTTCTTTCCTTCATGGCTGGAATATGGTCATTGAGCGTATCCCCGTTTGCAAAACGGTCGGGCATGATCAGGTAGATCACATCTGAATTATCAAACCCCTTTCTTTTTGCAGAACCCTGCCTGCGTGCCCTGAGTTCATATTTATACGTGGCAGCAACTGCTTTTCCCAGGCTGAAATTGATATTAAATTCACCCGGCATTGTTTTTTCCGGTATGCTGAGGTCAATAAAAAGATAATCAGGATTTTCAGCCTGGTGAACACCATTGAGTAGTGGCAGGCTTTTTGAATTGCCGGTAAGTGTTACTTCTGTTTTCGCGATATCCTTACCATAAACTAAAAGCTGGAGGTCATGATTTCTGAATCCAATCCACCAGAACGGCGGTTCTATACGCTCCAGCCGGGAAGGCTGGGAAAAGAGCAGGAAAGGGAACAGAACCGGCAGAAAAAAGGCAAAATGATTGATCTTCATTTGCTTTTGCTTTTTATTTTTTTGACCCTTCCATAAATTACAGTCAGCGCAGAAAGCGAGGCGGCAAGCTCCTCGGAAAAGTCGCCCGGCCTGGCTCTCCATCTCCAGTTGCCGCCAACAGTCCCGGGGAGGTTCATTCTTGACCTTGAATCCAGTCCGAGGAGGTCCTGCATCGGGACTATCGCTGTGTTTGCGACCGAGGCCCAGGCCAGGCGAACAAAGGACCAGTGGATACCCGTTTCATCCCTGTCCAGATAATCCAGAACCAGTTTCCGGTCGGCCTCTGAAGCGTATTCAAACCATCCCACAACAGTATCATTATCATGTGTCCCGGTATATACGATACAATTTTTTATAAAGTTATACGGCAGATAATCGTTTGCTTCGGATGAGTCAAATGCGAATTCGAGGATCTTCATGCCCGGAAACTGAAAACAATCCCTGAGGTCTTCCACATCCGGTGTCATTACACCAAGATCCTCGGCAATAATCGGCAACTGACCGAGTTCATATTGCAAAGCGTAAAAAAAGTCTTTCCCCGGACCGGGCACCCATGTCCCATTGATAGCTGTTTCCTCACCAAAGGGTACAGCCCAGTATGCGGCAAAGCCCCTGAAATGATCAATCCGGATGATATCATAAAGAGCAAGGTTTGTCCGGATCCTGTCAATCCACCATTTGTACCCGTTGGCTTTCATGACGTCCCACCGGAATAAAGGATTGCCCCAAAGCTGTCCGGTCTCACTGAAGTAATCGGGAGGCACTCCTCCTACACGCAGGGGGTTGAACTCCGCATCAAATTCGAAGACGGCAGGGTTGGACCATGCGTCAGCACTGTCGAGGGAAATATATAAGGGGATATCCCCGATTATTTTGATTTTGTGTTTTTTTGCATATTCCCTTACCGCTATCCACTGCTTGAAAAAGATGAACTGAAGAAATTTATGGAAGTCTGTCTCTTCCGACAGACCGGCAAGTATTGATTTCAGAGCTTCATGATCGCGTGATTTCAGCTCTGTGTCCCACTGGTACCATGGTTTATTCCCCTGGCTTCCCTTAATGGCCCGGAATGCTGCATAGTCATTTATCCACAATTGATCCTTGATAAAATTCCTGTAAGCCAGCTTCTCCAGGTCGTCGGCATTCATTAAAAAGTTTCTGAATGCTTTCTTCAGAAGTGGTGTACGGGCTTGCTGAATGGCATCATAATCCACCTGTCCTTCATGGAAATGAGGATAGCCTATAAGATCTCCGGGTTGCAGAAGCCTGATTTTTACAAGCTGGTCAAGGTCAATGAGATCAGGATTCCCGGCATGCGCTGAGTAACATTGGTATGGCGAATCCCCGAAGCCCGTCGGCCCCAATGGCAATATCTGCCAGTATTGCTGTTTCGCTTTGGTCAGAAAATCGATGAAGTCAAAAGCTGCTTTTCCCAGGGATCCTATGCCGTATTTCCCTGGAAGGGAAGTGGGATGCAGTAGTATACCGGCGGCGCGTTCATTCATAATTTTAATGTTTTAATTGATTAAACAACTTATTGGTTAATTCTATAGGATGCAAGAATAAAAGTTACGAATCTTGCATCTTTCTCAGGGGGCCAGCTGCTGTCGTTCCTGCTCCCGAGCAGGAAAATATTTCCTTTCCCTGGCATTTTTCTTATTGAGGCAGCCAGGCTGAGACTATGGTATGCATCAGACATTAATGTATCGGTCAGCAGATAGATCATGGGGACATTCAGGGCTCCCGGAATTTCTGGAAATGCGGGGGAATCCAAAACCAGGGCCATGTACCAGGAGGGATTTGCGGTTATTGCATACCATGCTGCCCGGGCTGCTTGTTTACAGGCGGCAACTGAAACCATTCCGGGTGTGGCGTGCTTTCCCTCAATCAGTGCATTGATGGCAGAAGTGATAAGGTCACTGGCTCCAGTCTCACCGGGAAGATTTTCGGGAAGATGAAGGCAGGCGATAGTAAGCCCGCGATCGAGAAGACTCAGAATGGCAGTGCTGAATCTGTAGTTTTCCCCGGCTGAAGTAAGCTGGTCAATGTATAGAAGGATGAACTTTTTATCGTTCCCGCTTTCAGGATTTCTTTTCCTGATCAAAGAAAGCGGGAACTTTGAATGGTCTTTCCCAACAGCCTGGATGGTTTGTACCTTGTAATCATCCTGGATGTAATTTCGGATCTGTTTTTTCCAGCGGATCCCAAGGTGCATCGAATGGAGACCATAGGCATAACATGTAGGAGGTGTGATGAGACTCGTATACCTGAATACGATTTTATCATCTTTACTTTCATAGTAAAGATCAGATATATGCCCTTCCGGTTCAGGGAAATTGATCTTGTTCTCCAGGGAAGGCTCGTTTTTATTATCAGAGTATAGCCCCGTGATCTCAACTGAAGTCATGAGGTGTTTTCTCTGGACCAGCACGAGGTACTTCTGATCAATAACGGAATAATCATCAATGAGCACACTGTCATTCTCTCTTACGGCAGCCTTCCATCGGCCCGGGCCGGGTGCATTAACAGGCGCTATCATAATACAGTGGTTGGGAGCGTGTTCATTTGTAAGTATCCAGAGGTCGTTGCCGCCGAAATGATCAGCTTTGTAAAAGATACCTGCTTTGCGCTCCTGTATCAGCATAGGAGCAAGGGTTTGTGAGGAAGTACTCAGCAGGTAGGATTCGGAACACTGCCCTGAACAGGCCTCTATGAAAATATACTTACCGGAGGTGGAATTTCTGAGAGCTACTGTGAAAGCGGTATCCTTTTCGTTGTATAAAATCTTGTCTGACGGGCCGGCGGAACCTGCGAAGGCATGAACTTCCTTCCCTCCTTTTACAAAAATCTTCCATTTCCCGCCTGCAATGGCAAAAGTATCAGGGCGCTGGTTCAGAACCGGAGGCAAAGTATATTCGCGTCCATTGAGCTCACCGCTTATGTTATTGACCAGGTTTTTGTGATGATCAAACCAGATGGCGGCATATTTGGATTCTTCACGGCCATATGCTATGGATGTTGTTTTGCTAAAGGATTTTGCCTGTTCCAGAGGGGGTTTGGGATCAAAGCGGCATGATACCGGGATACAAAGGAAGCCCGAAAGTATAAGCGGCAAAAAAGGAAGATGTTTCATAGAAAGTTGCCAGGTATTTCATTGTTTAACAAATTCTCCGTTTAGTTATCAGGGGAAACAGCATGCCCGGGAACGGATTATCTTACTCCTTAATGAATTGTGACCGGATTACCGGCAGTATCATTCTTGCCCTGCCTGTAGGTTACCACAAAAACCGTTGTCACGGCAGCAATGGCAAAACATACCCCGCCTATGACCATGGCATTCATGGGGTTGCCAGAGAAGAAAAGCTCAATCACTTTTCCGAGCAGTCCTGATGCGATCACCTGGGGTATGACAATAAACAGGTTGAAAATGCCCATCATGACCCCTAATTTATCCTGGGGTAATGCCGGCGTAAGCATGGCATACGGCATGGAAAGGATACTGGACCAGGCTATTCCTATGCATGTCATCGAGAAGAGAAGGCCGAACTTCCCTGTCATCAGTGGGATGGCCATCAGTCCCACGGCTCCGACGGCCAGGCAGAGGGCATGCATCAGTTTTGGACCGGTAAGCTTCGTTGCCCTGATCAGCACAAAGGAAAAAAGAAAGCAAACTGCATTGTAAACTGCAAAACAGAAACCCGCCCATGCACCGGATGCTTCCATTTCCACTGTGCCTTCTTTAGCATGAAATATATGCCCGGCAATGGCAGGTGAGAAATAGACCCAAAGGCAGAACATCCCGATCCAGGTGAAGAACTGGACCAGCCCGAGTTCCCACATCCTCCGGGGAAGGTGTCCGATAAGCCTTACTATCTCTCCCAGGCCCAGTGTCCAGTCGAACTTCTGTGCTCTGATGGTAACCAGTTCCTCTTCGTCCGGTGGGATCTCCTTGGTTGAAAATACTGTCCATAGAACGGCGCCGATGAACGCAATCGCTCCGATGTAAAAAGAAAGAGTAACTGAAGCCGGGATATGTCCCTGGCCTGCTTTATCCTGATGGATCCCGAACCAGTTTGTCATCATCCACGGAAGAGCGGAAGCGATTGTACCGCCAAGACCGATGAACAAGGACTGGATTGCGAAACCCTGAGAATTCTGCTCTTCGGGGAGGTTGTCGGCCACCATAGCCCGGAAAGGCTGCATGCTGGCGTTGATGGTCCCATCGAGCACCCAGAGAAGGCCGGCAGCAATCCAGAAACTTGGGGAATTAGGCATAAGGATAAGGGCAAGCGAGGCAAGAACAGCGCCGACCAGGATATATGGCCGCCTTCGGCCCAGCCTTGTCCATGTGCGGTCACTGGCCTGTCCTATCAGTGGCTGGATGATTACACCTGTAACCGGGGCGGCCAGCCAGAGAAGTGCAATCTGCCCGGGCCTGGCACCGAGGTATGAATAGATCGCACTCATGTTGGCCATCTGGAGTCCCCAGCCGAACTGGATCCCAAGAAAGCCAAAGCTCATATTCCATATCTGCCAGAATCGCAGGGAAGGTTTCACGCGCATAACATCAGTGTTTCAGGTTGGTGGATTTGGACAGGTACCTCTCGAATACCTGCACGCTTCGATTAATATTGTATACTCTGAGAGTATGTGAGCCTTCCGAAGGATCAAACACTGTCGTGTGAACAGTGTTCTCAAACACCCGTCCGTGCCCTCCGAAGTCCAGTGAATCGGAATTCAGGACCAGCCTGTAATCACCGGGTTCCGGAACTCTGAATGCATAGTCAGGGATGGAATTCAACGGGTGGAAATTAAAGAGGAAAATCAAGCCGGATTTACTGAAAATGAGGGTTTTATTTATGTGGTCCATCCAGATCTGGTCGGCAAAGTTCACCTTCATCAATTTAAAAGTATCAGCCAGCCTGATCATTTGCCGGTCAAACTCACCGAGGAACCTGTATTTCAGATCCGGATTCCGGATCAGCGACCATTGCCGCCGGGCATACTGATAGCTCCAGTTATTGCCTTCCCTCGGGAAATCTATCCAATCGGGGTGACCGAACTCATTGCCCATAAAGTTCAGATAGGCCTGGCCTCCAAGTGAAAGTGTGAGCAACCTGATCATTTTATGCAGAGCTATTCCCCTGTCGATGATAAGGCTTTCACTTTCACGGCTCATTTTAAAATAGATCTCACTTTGCATCAGGCGGAAGGCAATGGTCTGGTCCCCGACCAAAGCCTGGTCATGTGACTCGCAATAAGCGATCGTTCTCACGTCAGGCAGTCGATCGTTCATCACCTGCCACAGTTCGTGAATATCCCAGTCTTCGTCTTTTTTTTCTTTCAGGAGCTTGATCCAGTAATCAGGTAATGCCATCCCCAGGCGGAAATCGAAACCGATCCCTCCTTCCCTGATCGGCCGGCAAAGGCCGGGCATCCCGCTCACATCTTCAGCAATCGTAATAGCCGAAGGATACACCTGGTGAACCAGTGTGTTGGCCAGTTGTAAATAAGTTATGGCATCAAATTCAACCCCGTTCATAAAGTACCCGTCCAGGTTCCAGGAATCACGAAACCCATGGTCGAAATACATCATGGACGTAACCCCGTCGAACCGGAAGCCGTCGAAATGAAATTCCTTCATCCAGTACTTGATATTGGATAAAAGGAACTGGATTACTTCCCTTTTGCCGTAATCAAAGCATTTGGAATCCCAGTGAGGGTGGTCGCCTCTTGGCCCTGAATGAAAGTACTGGTGGTCTGAGCCGTCAAACAGGTTAAGTCCCTCATGCGTGTTTTTTGCCGAATGAGAATGCACCAGGTCCATGACGACCGCTATATCCTGCTCATGCGCTTTTTTAACCAGGTATTTCAGTTCTTCAGGTGTCCCAAGCCTGCTCGATACGGCAAAGAAATTGGTGACATGATATCCGAATGAGCCGTAATACGGATGCTCTGCGACAGCCATCAGCTGAATGACATTATAACCGGCATTTTTAATATACGGGATGATATCATCAGCAAACTCGGCGAAAGTCCCTATCCCTTCACGCTCCTGCGACATGCCGGGATGACATTCGTAAATAAATAACTGGTCAAGGCTTCCGATATTAAACCCGTTATCTTCCCAATCGAAAGGTTTTGGGGGAGACCAGACCTGGCCGGCAAAATCCTTGCTGAGGGGATCCTGTATGACTCTTGTGATGTATGCCGGAAGACGTTCATTCCAACCCAATTCGGAATGGACCATGACTTTGATCTTTCCGCCGTGCACCAGACGTTCGGCGTATTCATCTTCGGGCAGGACGATCTCCCAGATGCCGTATTTATCCCTTTTAAGCCGGTGTGTATATCTTTGCCAGTTGTTGAAATCACCGAACAGGTATAGGTCCTGGGCCTGAGGCGCCCATTCACGGTAAATCCATGCTTTTCTTTTCGGATCATGGTGAAGTCCGAAAAATAAATAGGCATCGGCAAACCGCCCCAGAGATTTCCAATTTGCCTTGATCTCATCCAGGGTGGAAATGAAACGCCTGTGACGGTCTGCAACAAATTCCGAGGCCGGTTCAAGCCAGGGGTCATTACTGACCAGTTTCAGTTTATTTGTCTTTCGTTTTTCCATGAAAATCAGTTCAGGGAATTCTCAACTCTGACAAAGATATAAAGATTATATTCAGGGTACTGCATGTAAAGGATAAACTTTAATATCTTTGAATCATCAATGAAAACAGCCTTATGACTGAACAAAAATTCCCCGAAGGGAAATTCAGGATTTCCCGTAAGCAAACGGTGTTTATTCTGATTGTAACATTAGGAATGGGTTTAGGGGGGTATTTTTTTTATAATTACCAGAAGAATTTTATTCTGCAGCTTCACATGGACCTCCTGTCCGCAGTTTCAGGATTTAAAGTCCAGGAAATACAGAACTGGATAAGGGAAAGAAAAGCGGAAAGTGTATATGTTGCTTCCAACCAGGAATTCTCAATCCTTTTTAAGGGATTGCTTAACGATCAGGAGAACCCGGCTTCCTCAGCCCGTGTTAAATCCTGGTTATATCCACTCAAGCACAATCATGAATACACCAATGTAGTCCTTTGTAACACCAAAGGACAGGTAATTTTCAACTTTACCGGAGATTATTCCAAGGGACATAATACCGGCCGGCCTTCACCGGCAGCTTGTTCCGGGGGGAAGGTGCTTATGTCGGACATCATACAGGATTCTACAGGAAAGGCTTTCCTTACAACTACCTCTGCACTCTATGACAAGGACAACCTGGCGGGATATGTTGTTTTTTTTATAGACCCTGCAGTCAATTTTTTCCCGACACTTACTTCCTGGCCACTGAAATGGGGTACGGCTGAAAACATACTCGTTCATCATGACCGCACTTCCACTTATTTTATCACAGGCCGCCAGCTAAAACCGGGCACACCAATTGCATTTACTCAACCTCCGTCCCGGGATGAGATTACTGGCAATATTCCACTGCAGGGAACTTTTGCAATGAAAGAAGCCAGGGATTACAGGGGTGTCAGGGCTTTGGCAGGGATAAGGCAAATTGAGGGAACATCCTGGTGGATGATATCCAAGATTGATGTCAATGAAATGGTGCTGCCTTTGCATCGAAGGGCATTCAGTATCATTCTTTTTATTGGTTTCTTTATCCTGGTCATAATAATTTCCATCACCTTTCTTTGGAAAAGCCAGCAGATCGAGTACTATCGTGCAGGGTTCGAACTTAAGAAAAAATCGGCTCTGGACGAGGAACAGATAAGATACATGAATGCGCTTCTGCAGGAAATCAGCGATGCTATAATAACCTTTGATAAAGACATGATCATCAGGAGCTGGAACAAAGGTGCGGAAAGGATATACGGCTGGAAAGCCAGCGAAGTCATCGGCAAATTCGGAGGCGGTTCGCTGAAAGTTGATTTTTCAGGAGTAACAAAGGATGGCATATTTGAAGAACTTATCCAGAATGGCAATTGGAAAGGTGATGTTGTCCACAAGCGCAAGGACGGCAGCACTGCTTATATTCTGTCATCAACCTCGCCTCTCAAGGATGAGGCGGGGAATGTTCTGGGCATCATTACCGTCAATAAAGACATCACCGATGTCATCCAGTCTGAAAAGGTCAAAGGAGCGGTTTACAGGATTTCCGAACTGGCTCATTCCGCCAAGGACCTGAATGATCTATTTGCTTCTATACACATTGTGATCGGGGATCTCATGGATGCCGGCAACCTGTTTATCGCCTTACTCGAACCAAGCGGCGATACCATCAGTTTCCCGTATTTCATTGATGAAAAGGATGCTCCTCCTCCACCCAGAAAAAGGGGAAATACGCTTACCGACATCGTGCTCAGGACAGGAAAGCATTTGCTTGCAAGACCTGAGGATGTGCAGTATTTTATCGACAGGGGCATCATCGATATGAAAAGGACGCCGGCCATCGACTGGCTCGGAGTACCACTGAAGATTGAAAATGAAACTATCGGTGCGCTCGTGGTACAAAGCTACTCACCTAAGGTGCGGTACCATGAACATGAGGTCGACGTTCTCATCTTTGTTTCGGAGCAGATCGCTCTTTCTATTCACAGGATGAAAATGCAGCAGGAACTGATTGTCGCCATGCAAAAGGCAGAAGTTTCAAGCAAGCTGACCTCCAGCCTCCTGGCAAATATGAACCATGAATTACGAACCCCAATGAACGGGATCCTTGGCTTTGCAGAGATCCTGAACAACGAGCTTATAGAGCCGGATGCTAGGTCAAAGGCGGAGAATATCCTTATCTCGGGCAGGAGGCTGATGGATACGCTGGATGCGATCATGGACCTTTCACACCTTGAATCGGACCATGTTACAAGGAAATTCGTCCCCCTGACAATAAAGCAGGTTTTACTCAAGGCAATTTCACATTATGAGCCTCTCATCCAGAGAAAGAACCTTAGGCTTAGTATCAACGTCCCGGCCTATATGCAGATACAGGGCGATGATTATCTTATGCAGCACCTTTTCAGATGCCTTATCGAAAATGCAGTTAAATATACAGAAAAAGGAAGTATCTCAATAGAAGCGAGGGAGCTGACCGAAGGCGGTAAGGAGAAAGTTGCCGTTTCTTTCCGTGATACAGGCCTGGGTATTGCAAAGGAGAATTTTGAGTTGATCTTTGAAACATTCAGACAGGTCAGTGAAGGTTACGGCCGGGAATTCGAAGGTTCCGGGCTCGGGCTCACGATAAGTAAAAAAATTGTCACACTATTCGGTGGACAGATAAAGGTCGACAGCAAGCTGGGGGAAGGTTCCGAGTTCACTATCATCCTGCCGGCCGCTGGAACCGCCAAGTTCAATGTGTCGGAGCAGTTCCAGCCCCAGCCCAGGCGCAAAAAACCAAACGCAGGCCTGCGTAAGGAAAATCCTCTTGTGCTTGTAGTTGAAGATAATTTAGTTAACCTTCAGCTTCTGACACTGTATGTTAATAAAATCTGTACGGCATTTTCTGCACTTGACGGGAAAGCAGCCATAGATATGGCCAAACAGAAACAGTTTGACATGATCCTCATGGACATCAACCTCGGCCCCGGACTTAATGGCATCCAGGCTATGCTTGAAATCCGGAAATTACCCGGGTACCAAAATGTGCCTGTGGTTGCCCTGACGGGATATGCCTCGATCGGAGACCGTGACAGGCTGATGGGATTGGGTTTTTCATCTTATCTGCCCAAGCCGGTTAACGAAGAGGTCCTTTCAAGCCTGATAGAAGAATTATTGGGAGCCTGAAAATCTGTTCCGGATTCCCATTGGGGTCAACGCTGCTTTCGACTCCATTTTCAATGGTCTATGAAAAGATAATAACAGCTGTAATGACCGCAATTACCAGAGGTACGATCACATAGACTTTTTTTGCATCCCTTCTGATGTTCGCATTCATCTCCTGTATCCCCCTGAGGCAAAGCTCATCACCGGCCCTGTAAGCAAGGGCAGCTTTGTATTCTTCCCGGGCTGACCGGAACAGGTCAATCTTGATAAAATGACCAGCTCTTTCGGTATGTTCCCGGAATTTCAGTTCCTCGTGGGTTAAACTGTGATCGTCATAAAGGTCATGATGTGCCATATGGTTGTTTTTATTATGTAGGCTGGTTTGCCTGAAATCATTCAGAAATAATTATTCTTCATTAATGAAACTTATAGGAGATGCCGACCCCTATCGTTTCCTTGAACTGGGTTCGCGGTCCACTTGCAGGTTCGGGAGGATTGGTCTGGATCTTGGTGTCATCATCATAAATAACCTGGCAATTGATGATCGTTGCAAGCCATTTGTTCACCTTAAGAGTGAATAAAACATTCCAGTTAACGTCGATGCATCCGAAATTGTGCAGATAATCAGTGAATAATTCCAGCGAGGAAGTGAGATTTATGCTTTTGGTCAAATCCTTGCTCAGATCGGCCCTTAAATAAGGGCCCAGTTCACCCCTGTATTTTTTCCCCTTTTTCACACCGAAGGCACCCTGTTTTGACAAGGAATCATCAAGAACGAAGGTAAACCTTCCTGAAGCCGGTGACAGGTAAAGCGAGAAAAAATTCGCAGGCCTGTATGTAATCCCGGGGCCGACCACCACATAACCAGGAGCCATGAATTTCGAAATGGGCACGCTGTCGTTAGGATAATTGTATCCCGCCGAAAACTGTGAACGGAAATTCACAAGAGCAGTCAGGTACCACTTTTTATTCTTATTCAACTCGTAACTATAAGCGGTAGTGAACTCGATTTTATCATCAGTTTTATTATATTTGGAATGTTCCATCGGACCAAGGAGCTCAAATCCGTATCCGGCATCCAGAAGACTTGACCATGAATGTTTGTTTTTTGAATAGCGCAACCTGAGGTTGAGCATTCCTGTTGCCCCCAATGAATTTGTCCCGCCGGAAGCCCAGTTTGAAAAAGCTGCCTGGTTGATCGTCAGAGATCCGAATCCGCCGAATTTCCAATGGTGTTTTGCCGTATCGGGAGGGGCATCAGCTTTGGCCTTGTCAAGACCTGAAGCCACGGTCTTAATATCCTGGGACTGAACTGATCCAAGGAAAAATAATGAAAACAATATAAGTATAACTTTTTTCATATCTATTCTGGTTTTAGTTATTAATTATGATGGCAAAAATAAACATTAGTATCAAAATAGTCGATTTCTGTTTAATTTTGCTAAACAAACCCAACCCAATGGCTATAAAGAAAATGATGTTCCTATTGGTATTTCTGATCCCGGAATTATATGCAGGGGCTCAGAATATCCCTGCTTCACCGGCTGTAATTGCAAAGGGCACATATCTTGGACTTAGCAAACCTCTTCGTGACCTGCCGGTGATGAGTGCAGCTGATTGGAAAATCATGGCCAGGAAGTCCAGGAAAGAGTTGAACGAGGGATTGCAGCGGCGCAGCTACCCATTTGCTGCGACTGCCCTTCCTAGAGGGAATGACGCGTTTTACCAGAATGAAATGGGTCATTATCATAACCCGGCCGGACAGGTGGTGAATTTTGATGGTCAAACTTCTCCTTATTATCCTCCTGACTGTAACGGAGCGGCCGGTCCAAATCATTTTATGCAGACGATCAATATGGTCTATGCCATTTATACCAAAGACGGGACTAAAGTTGCCGGGCCGACAAACCTGAACCTGTTGTTTGGTAATGTCCCTGGAGCAAACTATAACGACGGAGATCCCGTGGTGCTTTATGATGACCAGGCCGATCGTTTCATTATGACTGAAATCGTGTGGGAGGGGTCACCGAATTACCTCCTTCTGGCAGTTTCGACAACAAGCGATCCAACAGGAACCTGGCACAGGTATTCATTCCCGGTTGCCACAATGCCTGATTATGCGAAGGTTTCCGTTTGGCGCGACGGGTATTACATGGGTGACAATAACGGGGGAAGTACCGATACTTATGTCTTACAACGTGACTCCATACTGACAGGAGGTGCAGCACAGATGGTCGGGTTCGTGAATTCATGGAGACCCGGTTCAGTGGATGGCTTTATGTGCGTTCCGCCGGTGTATAATACCGGCCAGTTTGCTCCTGAGGGATCACCCGGGCTGTATATTGCCTTCAATGACGATGCCTTTGGAGGCGGAAGCGACCAGCTTTGGATATATGAACTGCATGTTGACTGGAATGCTCCCGGCAATTCAACATTTAACAGGGTCCAGCAGTTAAATGTCCAGCCTTTCAGCAGCAATTTCGGACCCACCTGGGATAATGTTCCACAAAAGGGTACAAGCCAGAAACTCGATGCGATCCCGCAGGTTATCATGAATGTACCTCAATACCGGAATTTCGGCTCCTACCAGACCATCGTCTGCTGCCATACGATCAACCTGGGGACCCCTCCGAATAACAACCACGCCGGTGTAAGGTGGTATGAACTCCGAAAAACAAGCGGGCAATGGAGTATCCGTCAGCAGAATACCTATGCACCTGATTCCAACAGCAGATGGATGGGAAGCATAATGCTCAACGGAGCCAACACAATTGCGCTTGGTTACTCGGTTTCAAACACAACCATGAACCCTGCCGTGAGATACTGCGGACAATCTCCCAGGGCCTACCAGTCGGGGAACAGCACACTCGATATTGCCGAGGATTCAGTATACAATGGCAGTTATTCACAGTCGGGTTACAACCGCTGGGGAGATTACTCCCTGATGTGCGTGGACCCGGCTGATGATACAACTTTCTGGTATTGCGATGAATATATCGGCAGCGGGGGAAGCAGGAAAACAAGGATTGCTTCGTTCAAATTCGCTTTTCCACCTGCCGTGACAACAGATACAGCGATAAACGTCCTTGGAACGACGGCCACCTTGCAGGGAACTGTAAACCCGAATGGCGCTGCCTCCACTGGCCATTTTACCTGGGGATTAATGCCACTGAACCTTAATAATGATACGCCTGCCGATACGCTCGGGTCTGGTTATTCGCCTCTTCCTGTTTCAGCAAACCTTAACGGACTGACACCGAATACCGTTTACTATTACAACGCGGTTGGTTCAAATTCAATGGGGCAGACCTTTGGAACAGTAAAGAGCTTTAATACAATCATCCCGGCACTTGCCGTCACACCTCCCAACCGGAATGTGACGGATTCAACCGGCCGCACAAATTTTGAAGTGACCAGCAACATCAGCTGGAATGTGGCAAGCGATGCAGGCTGGTGTACACCAACCGCCTCAGGTTACGGAAATGATACTATCCACACTGCCTTCACAGCCAATACAAGCGCCGAACAAAGGATCGCAACGCTGATGGTGAGCGGGCCGGGAGTATCGGCGGTAAGCGTAACCGTAATCCAGGCAGGACAGGCTCCTTCACTTATCGTAACGCCTCCGAACCAGGATGTGACTTCCGATTCAGCATCAACCACTTTCACTGTCATTTCCAATACCGGCTGGAATGTAGTCTCGGATGCCAACTGGTGCACCGTTACACAGTCGGGCATAGGGAACGGAATTATAACCGCCACGTTCAAAGCAAATGTGATGGCTTTCCAGAGGATTGCACATATCACAACCACAGCCAGTGGAGTGGGCGCTGTCATTGTGACAGTGACACAGTCAGGCACAACTCCATTTCTTACTGTCACACCACCGAACCAGGATGTCACGTTTCCGGCAGGGAGTGTTGATTTTAATGTAAATACTAATGCAGCCTGGACAGCCCTGAGCGACAGCAGCTGGTGTACCGTAACCCCGGCGGGAACAGGAAGCGGGACGATGGTTGCAAACTATTCCATAAACCCCGGAAATATGGCCCGAATGACACATGTCACGGTATCCGCAGCCGGCCTTTCGCCGCAAACTGTGATGGTGACGCAGGCAAAATCAAATGATGTTCCTGAAGCAGATGCACCCGGGATCAGGATCTATCCCAACCCTAACAGGGGAATCTTCAATATTCTTACGAAAGGAGGTACCCGCCTGGACCTGTATATTGCGGTCGAAGATATGAATGGCAACGTGGTGCTGAAAGAGCATTTGAAAGGATCAACTGAATATACCATCGATCTGTCAACAGCCGCATCGGGAACATACAATGTAATAATGAAGACCGATACTTACCTGGTCAACAGAAAAATAGTGATTCTAAGGTAATATCCCAGTCCCATGGTAGTTCCCCAGCCTGGTTCCGAGGCCGGGGTTCAGTTCACGATCATTTTTAGGGAAACCGCATTTTCATCCGTTACAAGCCGGTAAAAATATAAACCTGGCTGCAAGAGTGCCTTTGAAAGATCGAACCTTTCTTCGAATTCTCCGGCAGGAAGGGATTTAAGTTCGATGAGTATCGAGACAGGAGATCCGAATAAATCAAAAACAACCAGTGAGACTGTTGCTGGTCTGTTGAGCTTAAATGAAATATTGGTAAAATTCGTGGCGGGGTTTGGGTAATTCTGCCTGAGGGATATAGGAAGAACTGGATCCTTTTCCGGTGTGCGGAGTAAATTCGCGGAATCCACAATTGCGGTGACAATACTCAGGTTGGACCCGTCGAGGCGGCACCAGATCGGGCGAACCATGTTATTCCATGCAGAAATATTGGTGTAATCACCGAAAAAGACTGAAGCGTCGGGTAAAAACGGACTTTCACTGACCTTCATGTTCTGAAAACTGTTGCCACCGTCATGCGAAACAGCCATATAAACGTCGGTGCGTAAGTCGGAATAATTCCTGCGGTCATAGAAAATAATATACAGGTAACCTGTTGCCTGGTCAATCGTCATCCAGGAAAAGAATTGATGTTTTCCGGGAGGATCATCATTGACACGCTGCGGAGTCGTCCAGCTTATTCCGCCATCTGTCGATTTTACCAGGAACACATCCGTATCGTATTGACCATTTCTCTGGTCTGTCCAGTTTATATAAATTGTCCCGTGGTAAGGCCCGTTGCTCAGGTCACAGCAGGTCACCGGCATCCCGTTGCAGCGAAAAATACCGGGAATGTTGAAATCCCATCCGCCCGGAATGTCTGTAACGGAAATATTATTGGCAGGCCATGTCAAACCCTGATCCATGGATTTTGTAAACACAAGGCCTGCAGGTCCCGCCCAGGAAACATATACTTCTCCGTTTGGACCAGGGGCGGGCACTGCCCCTTCAACGGTATTATCCGAATCCCTGCAGTCGCCGGCAATCTTGTTGATCCTCAGCGGGATGCCCCAGCTTAGCCCGTTATCTGCAGATCTTGAGAAAAGAATAATTGAACTGTCATTCGGGGAGGTGCTGCCATACAGGTCAAATTGTGTCCAGCAAGTATAAATACAGTTCGTTACGGGATCCACTGCCGACCAGGGTTTATCCTGCTGTTTGCTCCCGTTCAAACCCATATAGGAACCGTCATTCCAGGTATGCCCATGGTCCGTTGATTTCTGGCATACAATCCGGTCGAGCCATGATCCCTGGTGCGGGTACGATAAGTGGAGATAATAAAAATTCCCGCTTGTATCCGTGACCAGGCAGGGGTCCCCGGCTACACCGTAGGGTGAGGTCAGTGTATCCTGTGTCCATGACCACCCGAAATCGGATGAGTAATAATACTTGTCGTTATTGGCACCTGCGGCGATTATGCCGGGTGAAACATGGCTGACGGCAATTGTCGGCTCATTGGGGTAATCTGCTATGCTTATTGTTATATTGGGGAACTGGGAAAACCCTACTGCCGCTGAAAACAGGAATATGACCGCTGATACCAGCTTTTTCATCTGGATGGAGCCGAAATGAAAAATTCCAAAGGAATATGGAGCAATAACCGCATTGTCATTAATTAAACCCTTCAATTTTCAGGCTTTCACCTGGAAGGCCGAAGACCTATGTATATAAGTACCTCTTGATCTTTTGAGTTGGTGTTTTTTCAAATGGATATTCCTGCACGATGATATTTTGCAACTGGGAGAACTTGTTGACTCGGGCATTCACGTAATGCTTGAGTTCAATCCTGAGCTCATCGGTTTTATGCTCCACGTAATTGGAAATATCGTATTTCAGCCTGGAATACCGTTCTTCTATCTCATCCCGGTTAAAATGCACCAGGGCAATAAGTTTGCTTTGCTGCATGATGACAAGGGAATCGGCAACATGCCTGAAATTATTTATGATGGATTCGATGTCTTCAGGATGGATGTTTTCCCCTCCCTGGCCTATGATGGTTGTTTTCAACCGGCCTTTGATATATAAATAACCGTCCCTGGTGATTGTTCCCAGGTCGCCTGTCTTGAACCACCCTTCGGACGTCATGACTTCGGAAGTCAATTCCGGTTCTTTGTAATAGCCTTTCATTACATTCGGGCCCCTGACCCATATTTCGCCTTCGCCGGTTTTTTTATCCGGCTCATGTATGACAAGTTCTATATCTTCAATCGGAGGGCCTGTCGACTGGAGTTTTGCATGCTGAGGATTAAAGCCTGCCAACAAGGGAGAAGTCTCTGTAAGGCCATAACCTATGGCATAAGGAAACCTGGCCTCAATCAGGAATTTTTCAACGGTATGGTTAAGTTTGGCGCCCCCTATGCCAAAGAAACGCAGTTCACCGCCGAAAGTCTGCATCAATTTCTTTCCTGCTTTTATATTCAGCTTTTTTCGGATGTAAGGGATCCTGATGGCTATCCGTAACAGGAAGTGGCCGCTGAAAGCCGGTTGAATCTTATTTCGAAAGATTTTCTCTATAATGATGGGAACGGAAAGCATAATTGTAGGCCTGACTTCGAGGAGGGCTGGAAGGAGGTTAGACGCCGTGGGGATTTTCCCAAGGTACCAGATGGCTGCGCCTTTCAGCATTGGGAGTATCAATCCTATCGTATTTTCATAGGAATGAGAAAGTGGTAATATGGAAAGAAAACGGTCTGTCTCACGGATTTCCTGGACACACCCGCTTTTCTCAGCTGTAAAAACGATATTCCTGTGGGAAAGCATTACGCCTTTTGATTTCCCTGTTGTCCCTGATGTGTAAATGATCGATGCCATGTCGTCTTCGTCAACATGGTATTCGCGGACCGGTATTGCATTCGGATCGAAGGCAGGAAGAACTTGCCCTTCTCCAATCACCGAGAAGTCTTCAATCCTTATCCTGATGAGGTCAATATCAGCAGGCAATGAAATGATCTTTGACCGTAATCCGTCCGAAATCAGAATTGTACTTGCGCCCGAATGTTCAAGGATGTTTCTGATCTCGTCAGGGTGAAAATCGGGCAGCAAGGGAACAGCGACACCACCCATGAAAGTGATGGCATAGTAACTTATTCCCCAGTTGGGCATGCCAGAACTCAGAATTGCCACACGGTCACCAGGATGTATTCCAAGGTTTTCCAGCATGGCCATGAAAGCCCTGATCTGCCGGGCAGTATCAGCATACGTAAGCGGCTTGTTCCCCAATAACGACAATGCATTACGGGTACTGTGCCTGTTCAGGGTCTCCTGAAATGCTGCAGGAATCGTATAACGCACTTTATCGGCCATCAACCTTGATTTAAACTGCAAATTTACAAAAAAAATCAGGTCAATCCTGGCCGATGCACCCGTTTAAAATCCTGCACGTCTAACTCTGCCATCGATGGTGATACAGATCGCCGGAAATATCAGAAAATCCACGTCGGCCAGCAACGAAAAACTGTGGAAGCAAACCCGGAAACAAATATAATCAAACTTCAGGCTATCGGTGTTTTTTGTAAATAAATATTGTTTATATTTATAGTTTGGATATTTCCATGGGATCAAATAGTCGAAATTACTGCTCTTATAAACTCGGATTCTTAACCGAAGATCTTCAATCCTCAACATAAGATAGCAGAGTCATTCCTGCTGTACTCTTTTCCTCACCTCACGCAATAGTCTCAGGGGAATGTCAACAATGATCATATTATAAAGCCAGGCGGGAACATCGCCTGCCGGATCAACATAGCCTTCCAGGGTAAGATGTATCATCCCGTTGTGTAATGGCCGGATGGTCCATCTCTGCCAAAACCTTTTTACACGTATAATTCCGGGCTTTTCTGGGACAATATCAGGCAATGGTTGTGAAAAAACCGTCTGCACACCGCTGACCGAATCCCTTGAAATACATACATCTGCCACCAGGTCGCGATCGGCGAAAGGCCAGGGCACATCATAAACAAAGTAGTACCTGATATGTTTGCCTTTTTCAAAATAAAGGACTTTAATTTCATGGACATCATCACCCCACCAGTCGGAATTTGAAGGATTCCCGATAAGAGCTCCGACTTTTTCCATATCGGCCAGGATTTCAGCCTCTCCGCGGAAGGATTTGAAAGAACTGTTTGTTTCCCGTCTTGTATAAAGACGGATGTTGTCCTTTTCCTTGGCTAAGTTCCATTCCTGGGCAGGAACAAAAAGAGCCGGGGCCTGTAAAAGCAGGGATGCAATTATGGTTCCGGTCAGCTTATGCATAAGCGGGAAGTGTTTTTTAGTTCTGCCAGCATCCGGCGGTGATCACTCCGCCTGTCCCGAAACTGCAAATTAGCACCTTTTTCCCCTTGATACGGTCTTTGATGGAATTCAGTGCAATGCCGACGGATGCCACCCCGCAGTTCCCCGTTTTTTCGACCACGTTGATAAATTCAAAGCTGTATTTTTTAAACACTGAATTAAGATGCCTGAGGATGAGCGGATTCACCTGGTGCAGAATCATCGTATCCGGTGCGCCGGTCTCTTTGACAAAGTCCAGGTAAAATGGTTCCGCATGCCTTATTAATTTTAAGGCAAGGATGTTATTCATGGAAAGGCCGAGGAGTTTCCTGGGATCTTTATGCAGGCTGTCACTCCCTTCCATAATGATTCCGAGAACATCATGGCCCAGAGGAACACTGACGACACCCGAAAGCCCCTTGTACTGCCTTGATTTGGAGTGAATCAATCCGTTCCCTGAATCCTGGTAACTGATCAGGCAGGCAAAGGAACCGTTACCGAATATTTTATTTATCCGGCTCGTTGTCGAGGTTGCCTTTTGTGCAGCATCCGAGTGAACCACCATGACGGATGATTTGTTCAATTCTGCCAGTTGATATCCCAGGATCAATGAAGTAACACTCCCGGTGCATCCCTGTACGATATCAATTGAGTGGCAGTCGAAAAATGAGCTGCTGAATCTTTCTACGATCATTTGGGCAAGGGATGGAGCCAGGGTATCCGGGGTAGTAGTTGCTACAATTAGATGACTAAGATTATCCGGAAGCTTTGACTCTACTATTGTGTTCAGGGACTTCTCAGCAATACCAAAAACCTGTTTTGGATACTCCTTCAGCTTAGTGCCGCTTGAAAACTCAAAATAACTGTTCATTTTAGAAAAAATCGTCCCCATATGTCCAAAGATTAAAAAAAAATCCGTGGAAGATCCCGGCTTGCATGGATTCAGCTTTGCTGCTAAGTGATCCCGGCGCGATTCGAACGCGCGGCCCACAGCTTAGAAGGCTGTTGCTCTATCCAGCTGAGCTACGGGACCAGAATAAAGCGGCAAAGGTAAGGATTTATGAACAATCATGGCGGTGTTCTGCCATAACTTTTATCTTTGCTTATCCAAAGCCAAAAACCATGAGAATACTGAAAGACAGGTCATGTCTTCTTATTATTGACATACAGGAGAAGCTGTTCCCGTTTATTCATGAAAATGAGAAGTTGCTGAAGAACACTGTAACCCTGATAAGGGGGATGCAGGCTCTTGCGGTCCATGTCATTGTTACCGAGCAATACGCTAAAGGCCTGGGGCCAACAATAACGCCTGTTGCGGAAACCCTGGGGAATCTCCAGAGAATCGAGAAATCCTACTTTTCATGCTGTGGCGAGCCCCGTTTCAACCTGGAACTTGCCACATCGGGGAAAGAGAACGTGATCATCGCCGGTATAGAAAGCCACGTTTGTGTCCTTCAAACAGTGGTCGACCTGGAACGCCAGGGCTATAAACCAGTGGTTGTCGAGGATTGCATCTCATCACGCAATCCCAATGATAAAGCCATTGCTATCCGGCGCATGAGGCAGGAGGGAGCGATAATTACAACATGCGAATCAATATTATTTGAGCTGCTCAGGAATTCAGGAGGAGATGTGTTCAAGACGATTTCGAAACTTGTTAAATAGTTATATCCAAATCCATTCCTTTGAAATCAATTTAACCATAGAACAGTTTCCGCCATGACTTCTGACCAGGAAAATACCGGGACAAACACGAATGGTGACTCCCCGGAACTCGAATCAGGTTCCCTTTCCCAAAGTGTCCACCTGAAGGAAATGTATCAGGGATGGTTCCTGGATTACGCTTCATATGTGATCCTGGAACGCGCAGTCCCGGAAGTCGACGATGGACTGAAACCGGTCCAGCGCAGAATTCTTCACGCCATGAAGGAACTGGATGATGGCCGGTTCAATAAAGTCGCAAACATCATCGGGCATACCATGAAATACCATCCGCACGGGGATGCATCGATAGGGGAGGCGCTGGTTCAGCTTGGACAGAAAGATCTGCTGATAGACTGCCAGGGGAACTGGGGCAACATTCTTACGGGCGACAGTGCTGCAGCTCCCCGGTATATTGAAGCCAGGCTTTCAAAGTTCGCCCTCGAGGTGCTTTTTAATCCGAAGACGACAAGCTGGAAAGCATCATATGATGGCAGGAACAGGGAGCCGGTGGCCTTACCGTCAAAATTCCCCCTGCTTCTGGCCCAGGGGGTCGAGGGTATAGCAGTCGGGCTTGCCTCAAAGATCCTTCCACATAATTTTAATGAACTTATCGATGCCTCCATCAAAATACTCCAGGGAAAGGAATTCGAGATCTACCCTGATTTCCTGACTGGGGGGATGGCTGATGTGACGAAATACAATGACGGCCTGAGAGGGGGAAAGGTCCTGTTGAGGGCAAAAATCGCCCAGGAGGATAAAAAAACCTTAAAGATCACGGAGATCCCGTTCGGAACAACCACAGGGTCTATTATTGACTCAATCCTGAATGCAAACGACAAAGGCAAGATCAAGATCCGCAAGATCGATGATAATACTGCGGATAAAGTGGAGGTGCTTATCCATCTTGCCCCGGGAGTGTCGCCCGATACTACGATGGATGCACTCTATGCTTTTACTGAATGCGAGGTTTCCATTTCCCCGAACTCCTGTATCATAGAACAGGGAAAGCCACGCTTCCTCGGAGTTTCGGAGATCCTCAGGAGGAACACAAATCAAACAGTGGTACTGCTGAAACTTGAGCTGCAGATCAGGCTGGATGAGCTGAACGAACAGCTTCACTACAGTTCACTTGAAAAGATTTTCATCGAGAACGAAGTGTATGAAGGAATAAAGAAGTGTAAAACTGATGAGGATATCACGACAGCCATCATAAAAGGGTTGAAGCCTTATGCAAAACAGATTATCCGCAAGGTTACCGGCGAAGATATCAAGCGTTTGCGCAAGATCCCGATAGAGAGGATATCCAAATTCAATGCCAACAAGGCCGATGAACTGATACACGGGATACGACTCGAAATGGAGGAAGTTCAGAACCACATTGATCATCTCATCGATTATGCCATAGACTATTACCGGCAGATCAGGAAGAAATACGGAAAGAACCGTGACCGCCTGACCGAGCTCAGGAATTTTGAAGTCATTGAAGCGACCAAAGTTGCAGCTGCCAACCAGAAGTTATACGTTAACCGCGTCGATGGATTCGCCGGGACAGGCCTGCGTAAAGATGAATACGTGTGCGAATGTTCCGACATAGATGATATTATCGTCTTCAGGGAGGACGGCTCATTCATGGTAACCAGGGTTGCCGAAAAGGTGTTTGTGGGTCAGAACATTGCCTATATCAATGTCTTCCAGAAAAACGACAGCAGAACCGTTTATAACCTGATCTACAGGGATGGTAAAAACGGCAGGATCATGGTGAAGCGTTTCAGCGTCCTTGGGGTGACCAGGGATAAGGAATATCAGGCCACAAAAGGTACCCCCGGCTCCAAAATGCTATACTTTACTGCAAATCCGAATGGGGAGGCCGAAGTTGTGAAAATTGAACTTAAGCCCAAACCCAGGCTTAAAAAAACCGGCTTTGACTTTGATTTTGCCGGGCTTGCCATTAAAGGCAGGAATTCCATGGGAAATACCCTGACCAAATATGCCGTCAGAAAAATTGAAATACGGCAGGAGGGTATTTCAACGCTGGGTTCCCTGAAGATCTGGTTTGATGATACGGTTCAGAGACTGAATTCCGAAGGGAGGGGGAAATTACTCGGCGATTTTGCAGGGGCAGACCGCATTGTTACAGTCCTTCAGAGCGGAGCTTATAAAATTACATCCTTTGACTTGTCAACCCATTTCGAGGAGGATATGATACTGATCGAAAAATATAACCCTGCAGTCATTTATACTGCGATCTATCAGGAACAGGACACAAAACAATATTATATAAAAAGATTTAAAATTGATCCTTCGGAAAAAAAGGTGGAGTTTGTTGATCCCGGATGCAAAATGGTACTCTTCACCGTGGAGGAGTATCCCAATCTCGAAGTACTGTTCGATATGAAACAGAAATCAAAAGGATCGGAATCGGAGATCGTCAAAGTCATTGAATTTATAGGGGTTAAGGGCGTGAAAGCAAAGGGAAAGAAGGTGACGATGTACCCGGTGAGGAAGCTCGGCTGGGTGGAACCCCCTGCTGAAGCGGAATTGCCCGTTAAGGCTTCCGGGGATGATCCTCCTCATGTGAAACCCGCGGATAAGAAAACGGGAAAAAGAAAAACAAAGGAAGAGGAAAAGGGAGAGCAGATGGAGCTTTTCTGATGAGTTTCAACAGGCTTCACGTTGCTATGAAGCATTTCTCCGGCCCGGGATTTATGAAAAATTCCTGATTTAGTTCCATTCTGACCAGGCAGGTCAGTATTCTCACAGAACATAGATGATGCCTGAAGATTTTTCGTACTTTTGTTAATTGCAGTTATTAATTAATATTGATTGATTATCAATACCCTTGTTAATTCATTATCTGTATGAGTGTTGATAAAATACTTCCCCTGACTGATACCGTCAAATGGATCGGTGTGCTGGATCGTGATATTGTGACGTTCGATGTAGTGATGGAAACAAAATACGGCACAACATATAATTCATATTTCATCGATGCTGAGAAAAAAGCAGTTATAGAAACAGTTAAAGAATCTTTCTGGGATGAGTACCTGGGAAAATTAAAAAAGGTCACTGATCCGGTCAACATTGATTATATTATCTTGGACCATACCGAACCCGATCATTCAGGTTGTCTTGCTAAACTGCTGAATCTTGCGCCAAGGGCCAAAGTGGTCGGAAGCGGTAATGCAATACGTTACCTGAACGACCTTCTCGGATTCGGTTTTCCGCATCTTATAATTAAGGATGGGCAGACTCTTGACCTGGGAAATAAAACCCTGAAGTTTATCGGGGCAGCTAACCTTCACTGGCCGGATTCAATAATGACTTACCTCGAAGAGGACAGGATCCTTTTCACTTGCGATATTTTCGGTGAACATTTTTGTCATGAAGGCATGTTCGATGATGCCGTCCCTGATTTCAGCGATTCATTTCGTTATTACTTCGACGTGATCATGAAACCATACAGCAGGTTCATGATACAGGCAATAGAGCGTATCCGTTCCCTCGACATCAGCATGATTGCCCCGGGCCATGGAATGATACTGCGTGCCGATTGGAGAAAATGGGTCGAAACAACTGTGGCTTACTGTGAGGAGTACCTGAAGAATCCGATAAGAAACAAGGTATTCCTGGGTTATGTGTCGGCCTATCACAATACTGGGTTGATCGCGGAAAAGATTGCGGAAGGAATCCGATCGGCAGGGGATATTGACGTTGACCTCTGTGATCTTGAGCATATGAAACTGGCTGTGATTGAGCAAAAGATCCTGCAAAGCAACGGGATCGTGATCGGCTGCCCTACATTCAACCAGAATATTCTGTTACCTGTTTACCAGGTTTTTTCTGTAATAAATCCAATCAGGGATCGCGGAAAACTTGCAGCGGTTTTCGGTTCCTACGGCTGGAGCGGTGAAGGAGCCAGGATCATGACTTCAGCCCTTGCAAGCCTCAAATTGCAGGTTTTGGATGAAGGGCTGATGATAAAATTCACCCCTCATTCATCAGCTATCGACAGATGTTTTGAATACGGAAAAAAATACGGGAAAAAATTCCTGGAAAACGGATAAATGAATTTTTGGTATAATAATTGTTCTAAACTACAGTTTTTTACTATTATGGTGATGCATAGGTTTTCTGCGGTAATTTCTATCCTGGTCATATTTTTCCTTGCTTCCTGCCTACCTGAGGAGAAACTCGCCCAATCCTTTGTCAAAAACCCCCCAAAGATAAGGTTGCTGGTCACTCCGCCTGATTTTATTTACAAGTACAGCCATAAAGGTGAGATGGTGGAGGGCTTTAACGAAATGACTGACAAGCAACAGGATTCAGCTCTTTTTTACAGCAGCCGGTATATCCAGAGGCTCAGTGATTCCGTCGTCCTGGAAAACTATGTTAACCAATTCATTAATGAACTGAGAAAAGCTAAATTCGAAGTCTTCCTGCCTGACCGGGTCGATTCATTTCTCCTTGACCAGACCCAGGCATACCGGTTGAACATTTCTCAGATCCAGTTGGATGAGTATAATTATCCCATGGAGGACAAGGAAACCATCAATGACACTTTATATTACAAGAAATTCCAGTTGAACGCGATGGATTTCAGCGTTTGGCTGGAACTGAGCAAATACAGCCCGGGAAATACAAAAAAAACTGTTTTATATGATTCGCACACCGCATTTGACAGTTTTGACGGTAACTTTGTTTCTGATCCCTGGACCACCAGGGTAAGGTATAAATATCACATTGACACTCTTGGCCTGAATGACATTTATGACATGTCTAAGCTTCTTGGCCGTGAAAACGGGGATTATCTGTTTGATTTCTTTATGAACCAGTGGGTTTTATTCAACATTCCACCCAACCAGTATAATGTTCAGTATCTCCATTACAACCGCAAACATAATTTTCTGGAATCCACGGATGAGGACAGGTTCGAAATTATACCGGATAAGTCATCCGGAAACTGAGGGTTGCTTCCCGGCAATTCATCCGAAGGCCTGTTTTAAAATTTGCTTCTGGCATACGGTGCCACAGACTGTTTTGCGAAATCATGGCGTAAGTATTTAAAATACCCTGTAATGGCAATCATGGCTGCATTATCGGTAGTATATGCAAGCGGAGGGATATAAACATTCCAGTTTTTTTTCTCTTTCATGGCATTCAGTTTAAATCTCAATCCCGAGTTGGCGGAAACTCCCCCTGCAATGGCAATCTCAGTGATACAGGTATAGGAAGCTGCTTTCTCGACCTTGCTTAGCAGAATGTCAAGGATGGTTTCCTGTATGGACGCACACAGGTCGGCTTTGTTGTCTTCAATGAAATGCTCATCTTCTTTCAGACGGTCACGCAGGAAATATAAGATGGATGTTTTCAGCCCGCTGAAACTGAAATCCAGCCCGGCGATATTCGGTTTTGAGAAAGTGAATCGCCGAGGTTCGCCTTCCTTTGCCAGTTTGTCAATCATGGGTCCCCCGGGATAGGGAAGTCCCATGATCTTGGCTGCCTTGTCAAAAGTCTCCCCGGCTGCGTCGTCAATGGTCTGGCCGATAATATGCATGTCAAAATAATCTTTGACGATCACGATCTGTGTGTGGCCCCCAGAGACTATCAGGCAAAGAAACGGAAATGCCGGCACAGGGTTTGACCCGTCACGATTACGGATAAAATGAGCCAGGATATGTGCCTGGAGATGGTCTGTCTCGATAAGGGGAATTTCCAGCCCCATGGCAAAAGCTTTGGAAAATGAGGTCCCTACAAGGAGGGAGCCAAGCAGGCCCGGCCCGCGTGTAAAAGCCACCGCAGAAAGCTGATTTTTCCCTATATTTGCTTTTTGCAGGGCTGTATGTATCACAGGTATTATATTCTGCTGATGTGCCCGGGATGCCAGCTCAGGAACCACACCCCCGAAAGCGGCATGGATATCCTGGGTGGCTGTTATGTTGGAAAGTACAACATCACCTTCTGTAACAGCGGCTGCCGTGTCATCACAAGAGGATTCAATACCGAGGATGCGAACCTGCATTGGGCTGGTTTTGATGGTTAATCCGGGCGACTCCGGCACTGTTATTTATAAGAAATGAATTTTTACAATCGTTTCATGGTTCAACAGTAAACTTACAACCCTGGAAAACAAAGCAAAATTACCATAAAAACACTGATCAAAATATTTGTTTATACCAGCGTGATCATTTTTGCACTGGCATTCACGCTATGGACGGTCGTAAGCAGTCCGGGAATGCAAAAACTCGGCGCCAGGATAGTTGCAGGATATTTTTCGAGGGAATGGCATACGGAAGTCCATATAAGGGACTTCAGGATCAATATCTGGGACGGACTTGTAATAGACGACATCATCCTGAAAGACAGGAAGGGCGAGGAAATCTTTTCAGCTCACAGGTTTGCTGTCAGGCCAGGCTCCATCAGGTTAAGCAGGCACCGTATCAGCATTGCTAAAGTTTTTATCGACCACGGTGTGATCCAGGTGATTACGCATAAGGGAGATTCTGCCCTGAACTTTAAATTCATAATTGATTATTTCGCATCAAAAGATACTGCTAAAACAAAAGATACCTCCAAAGGCCCGGTATGGAAGTTCTCCGTGTCAAACATTGCCCTTCTCTCCACACGCTTTCACATTCAGGATGAAAACAAGCCGGCAGTACCTTTCGGGATAGATTACGCCAATATCGATGTCAGGAACATTGACCTGGATTTAACTGATCTGCGCTTCGATGGGGATACTATTCATGCCAATATTCATCATCTCGTAGCCCAGGAAAGAAGCGGTTTTAATGTGCGCCGGCTGAGCGGGGAGTTCCATGTCAGCCCCTGTTTCCTGAAAGCCAACAACCTGAAAATCCTGACCGACCATTCCGATCTTTCGCTGAACTTTGCCTTCCTCTACCATTCATGGAGCGCCTACAATGATTTCCTGAAGGACATCACGATACAGGGGAATATCGCTCCTTCCTACCTCGACCTGCAGGATATCGGATTCTTTGCAACGGACATCAGGAGAATGAAAGACCGTTTCCGTTTTGAAGGAAAGGTGCAGGGTACGGTCAATAACTTCCGGGCAACGGATTTTCGCGTTTCCTATGGTAATTGCACTTATTTCTGGGGCAATATCCGTGCGTTTGGTTTGCCGGATGTGGAGCAAACCTATGTCAATCTCGATGTGAAACACATAACAACCAGTAAAAGCGATATTGAGTCCTTTCTCCTACCGGGTTTGGGCGATAGTATCAAACTTCCCGGCATTCTGGCGAATATCGGTTTGCTTGCGTTCAAGGGAAATTTTACCGGATTCTATAATGACTTTGTTTCCAATGCAGTTTTCACTACGAATCTGGGGTCTGTACGGACTGACCTTGAGATTCATCGGACCAGGGATGAATTCAAACTGAACTATGACGGGCAGTTGGATGTTCTGGGCTTTGATATAGGGCGGCTGACAGGCGATTCGGCTATAATCGGTGTAACAAGCTTCAGGGCAGGCCTGAAAGGCAAAGGATTGAATTTTAAGGACGCAGATCTGGAAATGAATGTTCATGTAGATTCGATCAGGCTGTTAGCGTATAATTACCATAAACTGGATATTCACGGACTACTGGAAAAAAAACGGTTTAACGGCATCCTCGATGTCAACGATACAAACCTGAAGATGAATTTCATAGGGATGATGAACTTTACTGACTCAATCCCTGATTTTGATTTCAGGTCCTCGATACACAGGGTCCAGCTTTTCAACCTGAAGTTTCTTAAACGAGATAGCACACTGATCGTGTCGACAAATATCCGCGCCGCTTTTAAAGGAAGCGGTTTAGATAATCTTGACGGATATATCAACCTTGAGAAAACTGCTTATAAGGAGGGGAAAAAAGACATTTTTATGAAAAACCTCCGCTTGAGCAGCGACTTGGATGAGAACCGGAAAAAGGCGTACTACCTGAAATCGGATTTTGTGGATGCGGATTTTAACGGGGATTTCAAGTTTAAAAAAATCATCCCTTCATTGTACATTTTCGTTAAAAATTACCTTGCTTCATTCACGTTGCGGGCTTCGGCCAAGCTTGACAGCCTTGGCGCGGGCAAGGAGGAGCTGAAATACAGGATACGCTTTAAAAACACTGACCAGGTGACAAACGTATTCGTCCCTTTCCTGAAAATCTCCGAGAACTCTGTTCTGACAGGCTCCTATAATGAGCAAAAAGGATTGTTGTCTCTGAGCGGGCAGGCGCCTTACCTGGATATTTCAGGAATCTATATACTAAACTGGACCATTGATGCTGAAACCAGCCGTGATGAGCTGAAGGTGAACTCAGGCTCCGATGCAGTCTATTTCAAAAGGGCAAGTAAAGGAGATAGTATGGAAATGAAACTTGATACCTTCAGGCTGAAATCACATATACGTCACGATAGTGTGCTATATTCACTCAAATGGTCTGATGCCGGAAGGTCTAGTGGCTTTGAAGGTTATGCCAGCTTTATAAACAGTCCGAAAATTGATCTGAAGATCACCGATCTCGGAATCCTGATCAACGGTAAAAGATGGACTGCCAACAAGGAAAACCTTATCATCATTGATACAAACAATATTCAAGTTAATACATTGTCGTTTAATGCAGAGAATCAGCTTCTTCAGATCGATGGAACGATATCGGCAAGGCACGGTGACACGCTTACGGTTAATTTTAACAGGATCAATATCTCAGAGCTCGACCGGCTGCTTAAAAGCCGGGGTGTGGATGTGGAGGGGATACTTAGTGGCCAGGTAAAGCTGCAGAATATTTACAGAAATATTACTGTAATTTCGGATATCAGGCTGGATCAGTTCAAATTCAATAAAGAACTGTTAGGTGATGCCTTGCTTAATATAAAATATGACAATGCTCATGAACGTTTTGATGTCAGGTCCCGGATCGAATATACCGGGAATGTAGGCAAAAACATTCCCTTCGACCTTCAGGGCAGCTACTATACCGGGCGTCACCCAACGCTGGATTTCAACCTGGACCTGAAAAATCTTAACCTGAGAATGCTTCAGCCTTTTGTGATCAGTTTTATGGGTGGACTTAACGGCTGGGTTACAGGACATGCAAAGATCAGGGGAACTCCCGATAAACCAGTACTCTTGGGTGAGCTGAACCTCAGCCGGACAGAGTTTAAGATCAATTATCTGAATGTGATGTATTCACTTGCCGACGTCGTACGTATTGATTCAAATGCCTTTGTATTCAATAAAATTGCTATTTATGACTCCCTGGGCAACAAGGGTTACGTGAACGGCCGTATCAGCCATAACTATTTCAGGGATATGAAGTTGGATTTGAATATTGAAATGAAGAATTTTTCCGCGTTCAATAACACTTATCTGCAGAACCCCGTTTTTTACGGTAAAGCGAAAGGAACCGGTAATGTGCATATTTACGGCCCTTTTAATGATATCGTAATTGATGCCAAGGCGGAAACGGGAAAGAATACAAACGTAGTTATTCCGATCAGCCTTACCCAGAGTGTTAACCAGAACGATTTTATCATCTTTGTGAATAAAACCGACACTCTTAATGCCAAGGACAAACCCAAAAAGGACCAGACAAACCTGACCCTGAACCTTGCTCTGAGGGCAAACCCGGATGCCCAGGTTGAAGTGTTTTTTCCTGACCAGCTGGGAAGCCTGAAAGCACAAGGTAACGGTAATATAGTCATGGGTATGACACCGACCACATCGTTTAATATGACCGGGACCTATTCGATAACCAAGGGTTCATTCGTTTTTCAGCTGAAAAACCTGCTGAGGCTGCCCATGAGCATTACAGAAGGCAGCCGGATCACATGGTCCGGTGACCCTGCGGATGCCAGCCTGGCTGTAAATGCAGTTTACAGGACAAAAACATCACTGGCCGGCCTTTCAACTGATGCCACTGAGGAACAGATGAGATTCCCGGTTGAAGTGATCATTCACCTGGGAGGGAAGCTGCAAAACCCGGATGTCCGCTTCAGCATGAATTTGCCGAATGTCGAAGATGAAATTAAAGTGATCGTTTATAAATCGATCGATACCACGAATGTCTCAGAAATGAACCAGCAGATGATTTACTTGCTGGTTATGAACCAGTTCAAACCTGTAGTCTCCAGCTCCGGGACGGGAATCAATGTGGGTTCGACCTCCCTGACACTGGTAACGAACCAGATAAATTCCTGGCTGTCAGGGATAGCGAATAATGTAAATGTGGGGGTTAATTACAGGCCGGCAACATCAATTGACGGGCAGTCATGGGATGTTTCAATGTCCACACAACTGCTGAACGACCGCTTGCAGATCGACGGTACCTTTGGGATGAATACATATAAAAACACGACAGCTCAGCAAGCGAGTACAATTGTCGGTGATATCAACATTGAGTATATGCTTACCAGGAACAAACGCTGGAGAATATTCGCATTCAACAGGACCAACAATGTGAACAGCATTTTATACAACAATTCGCCCTATACACAGGGTGTAGGTTTAAAATACCAGAGAGACTTTTATTCCTTCGGCGAATTGTTTGGCGGAAAGAAATGGGTGGCGAAACAAGCCCGGAAAAATGCAGAGAAATCGACAACAAGCAAGGGTGGAAACAAACCAGTTCAACCGGACAGCGGATCTGAGAAAAAATAATCCTGCGCTTCATTTCGGCCAGCGGTGCTCAATGGAATAAAACATTTTGGAATGTCTTTTACAGTTTACAGAAGCTCAGCAGGTTCAGGGAAAACTTTCACCCTGGTGAAGGAATACCTGAAAATTATTTTACAGGATACGGATGCTTTCCGGAATATCCTCGCTGTGACTTTTACCAATAAGGCAGCAACCGAAATGAAGCACAGGATACTTGGTTATTTGGAAGAACTTTCTGATCGGTCGGTCCCGTTCGACAAACCCCTTTCCATCGCCCTCATGCGTGAGACAGGCCTTGGTGAACCCGAATTACGGGCCAATGCGGAAGAGGCATTGAAAAAAATACTTCACCATTATTCGGATTTTGCCATAGGTACAATAGATAGTTTCTCCCACCGCATCCTCCGCTCATTTGCACATGATTTCGGACTGCCTGTGAATTTTGACGTCGAACTTGATTCTGACAAACTCATCGAGACGGCCGTTGACCTATTAATGGACAAAGCGGGTGATGATGAACCCCTCACTTCCCTGCTCGTAGGATTTCTTGAGAGCAAAATGGATGATGATAAAAGCTGGGCCATCGATAAGATCCTGATCAGGTTTTCAAGCTTGCTGCTGGATGAAGAAAGCCAGCAGCATCTCCCGAAACTGAGGTCTCTTGCACCGGAAGATTTTAAGGCGATAGCCCTCCTCATCCACAGAAAGATCGGGGAGTTTGAGAGATCTGCAACAGATGCGGCATCCGCTGCCTGGAACAGCATCTGTGAAGCCGGATTGGAACACCAGTCCTTTCCGAACGGAAAGTTTGGAATCTCCTGTTATTTCCAACAGATTGCCGGAGGGAGATTCGATAAAATCATCCCTTCAACGAAAATCAGCAGCATGGTTTCGAGGGGTATCTGGAGCGGTACCAGAGCCACATCCGAAGAAAAATCGGCGATTGAAAATATCAAACTACTTCTCCTTGAATCTTATAATAAACTTCAATCCCTGATCGAGACCTCCTATAATGACTATATACTTTATACCCTGCTCAGGACTTCCATCTATCCTCTGGCTGTCCTCAACAGCATCGACCGTCTCATGCAGGAATTCAAGAAACAAAACAACATCATTCATATTGCCGAATTCAATACCCGGATTGCTTCCGTTGTACTTGGTGAACCTGTGCCTTTCATTTATGAGAGGATAGGTGAAAAATACCATCATATTTTTATCGATGAGTTCCAGGATACATCGGCCCTTCAATGGCAGAATTTTGTTCCTCTCATCGAGAATTCGCTTGCTTCGGGATACTTTAACCTTGTTGTTGGAGATGGGAAACAGGCGATCTATCGCTGGCGGAATGGTGACGTGGAACAATTCACAGCATTGCCTGCCCTGAAAGGAAGCCGCGGCAACCCGGTTCTGATGGAAAGGGAAAAGGCCCTTGAAAGATATTTCGAGGAGAAATTTCTTGACCGGAACTATAGGTCGGATAAGGAAATCATCAGCTTCAATAATGATTTTTTTAGTTATGTCAGCGGCATCCTGGATGAGCCCCGTGCAAAAGTCTATGCAGGCTTGAGCCAGGATACAGGCCCGGCAAAAGAGGGTGGTTATATACGGATTTCTATTCCCTGCAAACCTGACGAGGAAGAAACTGCAAACGAAGCAATGATAGTGGAGACGATCAGGATTATCAGGGAGTGCAGGAAGGATGGCTTTGCCTGGCGCGATATTGCTTGTCTTTGCCGCCGCAACCAGGATGCTTCACAACTGGCGAGAACCCTGGTTGAAAAAAACATCCCGGTGATTTCCGGAGAATCCCTGCTCCTGAGTTATTCCTCGCCGGTGAGAATGATGGTTTCACTGCTTAATCACCTTCACTCCCCCCAGGACCATATTATTCAGGCTGAGATTCTCAATCATTTCAGCCAGGACGATCCCAAGGCCGGGAATTTATTTAATGACTGGCTCAGATTGCCTTCCACGGATGGGTTGAGGACCAGGTTTTTTGAGAACTTCATAGCCGGAAAAACAGGCCTGGAAAACCCTGGCTTGCTTAAAACCCTCCCTGTCTTCGACCTTTTCATCATCCTCGTCCGAAGCTTTTGCCCGGCCTCGGCAAATAACCCTTATATCCAGTTTTTTCTGAATTCTGTACTGAAATTCTCGACGGATAAGTCCTCTTCATCACACGATTTTCTTGCCTGGTGGGATGAACACAAAAATAAGCTGTCGGTCATCATGCCGGCAGGCTATGATGCGGTACAGGTCATGACAATCCATAAAGCCAAGGGACTGCAGTTTCCTGTTGTGATCTATCCTTTTGCCTCGGAAAAGCTGGACACAGCGGGGTCCTTCCTCTGGATTGACCTTGAGGAAGGCATTGTCCCCGGCCTGACTGCTGCTATCCTGCAGTCAACCGAGAAAATGGAACTGACATCTTATGCCGGTCAGTATCACGAAGAAAGGCAAAAATCAATGCTGGATCTGGTTAATGTATTATATGTGGCAATGACAAGAGCTTGTAACAGGTTATATCTGCTTTGTCCCCGGCCACCGAAGTCGTCCGGACCGCCCAGATCATTGCCCTCATTTTTAAAGACGTTCCTGCTGGCAAAAGGGATATGGCAGGATGACCTTGACACCTATGAGTTCGGGGTAAAAAACGCTTTTGACGGGCCGGGGAATAAAAAAATCATGTCATCTGAGATGCCCCGGCTTGAATTTGCTGACTGGAGGGATAAAATACGGATACGATTCCGGGCTCCTGAACTCTGGAACCTGGATGATCCGGAACAGAACAGGAGGTATGGCAATGTGCTCCACATGGTTCTTGCAGGGATAAATGATGTCACGTCGGCTGATGATGTGATAAACAGCATGCTGGAGAACGGATGGATGGATAATAACTGGGAAAAAGAGGTCCGTGGGAAGATTCATACGATACTTAGCGAACCGCATCTCAGCTTTATTTTTGCTGATCACGGGGACGTGAAACCCGAAGCTGAAATTCTGACTGCCGACGGCCATTCACTCCGACCCGACAGAATAATAATCAAAGGACAAGAGGCCATAATAGTAGATTATAAAACAGGACGGCCTGTGGACAAGGATAAAATGCAGGTCAGGAAATACGCAAACAGGTTGCAGGAAATGGGTTATACGCCTGTCAGAGGATACCTGTTATACCTTGAGCCGGATATCAGACTGGAGGAAGTATGAATAAACCGAAAACAGAAGAACTGGTCTCAAAACTCTGCCTTGATTGGTGTGGGAAAGAGGCAACAAAAATCGAAAAGATCGCAGGGTCGGGGTCTAGCCGGCAATATTACCGTTTACATATAGATAACGGACCGGTAGTTGCCGTATTTAACCAGGACATCCGGGAAAACAAGGCATTTCTAGAGTTTACCCGGCATTTTAAAAAGAAGGGGCTCCCTGTCCCTGCCGTTATTTATACCGGTTCAGCACCGGAAACGTTTTTGCTCGAAGATCTCGGGGATACTTCCCTGTTTATGCTCTTGTCAAAATCAAGGGAAAAGTCAGGCTCACTTTCGGAAGAGTTAAAAAGGCTTTACCTGAAAGTCGTGGAATACCTGCCTGAATTCCAGTCTGTGACCGGGGATTCATTGCCCTGGGGTTATTGCTACCCAAGGCAGGCCTTCGACAGGCAGTCGATGTTATGGGATCTGAGCTACTTTAAATACTATTTCCTGAAGCTTGCAAAGGTTGCATTCAATGAGGAGGCGCTTGAAGATGATTTCAATGCCTTAGCTGGTTTTTTGCTGGAAGTTCCGCTTCAACATTTCATGTACAGGGATTTTCAGTCAAGGAATATTATGATCCGCGATGGTTCTCCATTCTTCATCGACTACCAGGGAGGCCGCAAAGGCGGGTTGCAATACGATATGGCATCATTGCTTTATGATGCCAAAGCAGACCTCCCGGAAGAATTCAGAAAAGAAATCCTTGCGCATTACATGGAGACTGCAAACCTGAAAATGCCATTCAGCGAGCCGGATTTTATGAGGTATCTCGATGGATTTACCCTGATCAGGATTCTCCAGGCAATGGGGGCTTATGGGTTTCGCGGGTATTATGAAAATAAACCGCTCTTCCTCAGGAGCATCCCGTTTGCCGTGAATAATCTGAGAATCTTACTGGAAAGATCCCTCATCCCTGTCGGGTTGCCGGAACTGACCAGGGTTTTACATGAAATCACAGGTAACCCTGAATTTAAGAATGTTAAACAATTCTCCCCGGATCTGACCGTTAAATTATTCAGTTTCTCCTTTAAAAAAAATATGCCTTTGGATGAAAGCGGGAACGGAGGCGGGTTCACATTTGATTGCAGGGCATTGCCCAACCCCGGCCGGCATCCGGAATACAAGTTGCTTACCGGAAGGGATGAAGCCGTCAAGGAATTCCTCGGGAAAGAACCTGCTGTCGATGCCTTCCTGAACCATACCTTCGCCCTGGCTGATCAAAGTGTCGGGAATTACATTGAAAGAGGCTTCACGAACCTGATGATCAGCTTCGGTTGCACCGGGGGCAGGCATCGTTCGGTATACTGTGCAGAGGAGCTGGGAAAATACCTGAAAGAAAAGTTTAACGTCATGGTTGTATTGACGCATATGGGAATTTGATTATGAAAGCAATGATCCTTGCTGCAGGATTGGGGACCCGGCTGAGACCGCTGACCGACAATATCCCCAAGGCCCTTGTTGAGATCAATGGAAGGACCCTCCTGGAACATTCCATAAAACACCTTCAGGACAATGGGATAACCGGGGTAATAATCAACGTTCATCACTTTGCCGATAAGATAATTGCCTTTCTCCGTGATAAAAACAATTTAGGTATGGAGATCGCCATTTCTGATGAGAGGGATGAGCTTCTTGATACAGGGGGAGGACTTAAAAAAGCATCCTGGTTTTTCAGGGGAGATGAACCTTTTATTGTCAGGAATGTGGATATACTTTCCGACATGGACCTTCAGGCGATGGCAGGATTCCATCACGAACACAAACCCCTGGCCACACTTGCGGTGAGAAACCGCGAAACTTCAAGGTATATGCTTTTCAATGAAAAGCAGGAGCTGATAGGGTGGACCAATGTCAGCAGCGGTGAGAAAAAATTGAGTAATAAGGATTATAAACGCATGCATCCCCTGGCATTTTCAGGGATACAGATCCTTGACCCTGCCATTATTCCGCTGATTACGGAGGAAGGAAAATTTTCTCTGATCTCCCTGTACCTTAGGCTGTCGAGGGATAAACGGATCTGTTCCTACACCGATAACGGATCATTCTGGTTTGATGCAGGAAAAAAAGAAGATAACACATGAAAGCTTTCCTGGAACAAACCGTTGATTTCCTGGTTGATTCCTATGGGGATGGAATTACAAGGCTTTGCATTGTTTTGCCCAATTTAAGAGAAGGTTTATTCCTGAGAAAATTTCTTGCTTCAAGACTAAAGAAAACTATCTGGTGTCCAGGTATTTACTCGGCGGAGAATTTTTACACTATGATCTCCGGCTTAAGACCCGCGGATCCTGCTCACGTTCTATTTATACTTTATGAGATCCACCGCGCAATGGAAGGAGACAAGGCGCAGCCATTTGAAGATTTTATCCAATGGGCGCCCAGGCTGATTGGCGATTTCGATGAAGCCGACCGGAACCTGGCCGACGCCCGCCAGTTATTCTCAGCCCTGAACGATAGCAGGGCCATTTCCCTTTGGAATCCTGATAACCGCCCGCTGACCGATTTTGAAAAACAATACCTTAAATTTTACAACTCTCTTTATAGGTATTACAGCTCAATGATAGGCACATTGCTGGAATGCAAACAGGCATATCCTGGCCTGATCTGCCGCATGGCAAGCATTGGCATTGAGAAGTTCAGTGAAAGGCTGCCCTGGGAAAAAGTGATCTTTACCGGATTTAACGCGGTGACCGCGGCCGAAGAGAAAATCATGGATTTCCTTTATTCGGTGGGAAAAGCACAATTTCTTTGGGACGCAGATGCTTATTACCTGAACGACAAGGACCAGGAAGCCGGTGATTTTTTACGTAAAAGCCTGAAAAAATGGGGGGGAAAGGAGTTCAACTGGGTAGCAACGGACCTTACCCGGCAGCCCAGGCACATATATATCACAGGTGTGCCGAACAATATTTCACAGGCAAGCCTGGCCGGGGAGATCGTGAAAAAACTGGATGCCTTTGATGAGAGATCCGCCATCGTCCTCCAGGATGAAAACCTCCTGATACCTCTTCTTTATTCCCTGCCTGAAAATGCAGGTGAACTGAATATAACCATGGGGCTTCCGCTGACCCAGACACCATTTGCGGATATGCTCGCACTGGTGTTCAGGATGCATCTCAATAAAGAGAAATTTACTCAGAACAGGAGAAATGGTGGGCGCCTGTTCTATTTCAGGGACGTCCTTTCCGTCCTTCACCATCCATATGTGGCATCTATGGCTGAAGGGCTGATGAAGGGCGATGGTTTTGTCTTTGAACGTATTGTTCAATCCATCGCCGGGGGAAATAAAGTGTTCCTTTCAGCAGATGAAATACTGGATCCGGGTACCGGGCTTTTTTCCGCTCATGCCGGTTTCCTCAGGCCTTTTTTCCACGGGTGGTCTGACCCCCTGAAGACGCTTGGCGCGATGAAAGAGATCACCGGCATACTCAGGGACTATTTAATTTCTGAGCAGAGAACCATCGAGCTGGAATATATTTACAGTTTCTCAAGCCTGGTATACAGGCTGGATGATCTGCTCAGGACCTATCCGGGGACCGTTAAAAGCCTCAGTACCCTTTTCAGCCTGTACAATCAAATGGTCAGATCCGTTACTCTCCCTTTTTCAGGGGAACCCGTCAGGGGCCTGCAGATCATGGGTATGCTTGAAACCCGGGGGCTTGACTTTGAAAACCTGATCATGCTTTCATGCAATGAAAACCTGCTGCCAAAAGGAGGGAAAGTTAATTCTTTCATCCCGGCTGACCTGAGACTGGAATTCGGGTTGCCAACACATCGCCATAAAGATGCTGTTTACGCATATCACTTCTACCGGCTGCTCCAAAGAGCAAAAAACATTCACCTGGTTTATAATTCGGAAACCGGGGAATTCGGGGAAGGAGAGATCAGCCGTTTCCTGCAGCAGGTTTCAGGGGAACTCAAAAGATCGAATCCGCTGGCTGAAATATCCGAAGAAATACTCGTCCTGGCACCTTCTCCTGACAATACATACAGGGGGATTTCTATCCCCAAAGATGACAGTATCCTCAGTTCGATCAGGAAAAAAGCGGAAAAAGGATTTTCTCCCACTTCGCTGAATAATTACCGGGCCTGTACATTGAAATTCTACTTCAGCGATCTGGCTGAAATCAAGGAACCCGAAGAGATGGAAGAGGAGATCGACAATCGCATCCTTGGAAATATTGTGCATGCAGCGCTGAAAAAATCATTCGAGGGTTTTATAGGCAAGGAATTGGATGCAGGAATGATTGCTGCATTAAAACCCGGGCTCGATTCAATCATCGAAGAGGCCTGCAAAAAGGAATTTGCCGGCAGGGACGTCCGCTTCGGCCGGAATTTATTACTCCTGAAAGTAGCCAGAATAATGCTGAGGCGGTTCGTTGAATCCGAGAGCCGAAATGTGAACCATCTGAGGCAAAGCGGCAAATCTTTACAGATAATAGGGTTGGAACAGCACCTTGAACGTCGCTTAACAATAAATACGGGAAGTGAAGTGCAGGATATACGGATCAGGGGCTTTGCCGACCGGATTGATTCTATAGGGGGACAACTGAGGATCATTGACTATAAAACCGGCTCCACGGATAAAAAAAGGACCAGCCTGAAAGACTGGGGGCAACTGGTCGCGGATCCCTCGACAGACCATGCCTTTCAGTTGCTGATGTATATTTGGCTTTACTTCCCGCGGGTTAAAAACGCTTTGCCGTTGCAAGCCGGGATCCTGTCACTCAGAAAAATCAGTGAAGGCCTTACAGCCGTTTCAGTCCCGGGAAATAATGAGAATGAAGCTCAGATGAACATTGCATCTGCCGAAATTCTGAAATTCGAAACTAAACTTAAGGAAATCCTGTCAGCCATCTTTGATGCTTCCCTGAAATTCACGCAGACCTCTGACCTGAAAACCTGTGCCAATTGTCCCTACCTGAACCTATGCGGGAGATAAACCTATTTTACATCATGCTCGCTGAAAACACATGCTTCATAGGTATAAAGTTCTGAGTCCTTCCAACCATCCCACCCGAGGCCTGCCTTATCACGGGCGCAGTGGCCGAGAAATTCTTCCCTGCTCCATCCTGTTTCAGTGGCCACCTGGGGCAGGAATGTGCCTGAGTAATAACCTTTCCTGATATAGATCCCATGTTTGCCGAGAACGATCTCATCCGCAGAAAAGATCTTTTTCATAGGAGAAAGCACTGATATTTCAATTTCCAGCTTGTCGACTTCTTTCGCGGTAACAGGCGAAAAGCGGGTATCTTCGGTTGAAGAGGCAATAGCCATCTCCTGCACCACCTTCCAGAGCGGGATATCCGCCGTAAACCTGCCAATACAGCCTCTAAGCTCGCCGTTTTCCTTGAGGGTGACAAAAGCCCCCACTTGTATTTTCAGATTCGGGCTGAAATTCCTTTCGTCAACGGAAGGCGTCTTATGTTCACTGACATACATGGCAATAGTACTGCGTGCGATGCCAAGCAGTATTTTTTTCTCATCCCTGTTGAAATTGAACCCGGGAGAGGTTTCTGCTGCAGCGTTTTTCCTGCATACAGCAATGCTCCAATAACCGACGCACTGGGAATGATCTCCGTATTTTGAATCGCCCGAATTCATATAATTTACCGGGAGGAGTGAAATGGAACCATCTCCCGCCGTCATGTACAGGAGGGTCAGCACTGAAGTCCAGCCGCAGAGATTAGTTACAAGGTTGGGTATGTTTTTCTTTTCATAATCACCGAGTACCTTCATGAGGGCGTCGGGATTGTTTGTGAGAATCGCATCACAGGTGGCTTTATCAGTGGTTTTGGCATCATTGTATGCAGGATAATGCGAAAAATCGGAACTGATGACAAAGAGGTTTTTTTCGTTGAAATAGGGTTTCAGGGCCTGGGCAATACGCTTGCAGGTTTGTGCACTCTGGCTGCCTATGATGATGGGAACAATTCGGAAAGGTTTTTTCATATGGTACTGTAGGAAAGGAACCTGGGCCTCAACGCTGTGCTCATTGAGATCGGCATCATATACATAGCTGAAGACCGGGTTGGATTTGATCAGTTCATTGGCAAGCTGGATGTTGACCGGGACTTTTCCCAGCGGCGTCACATAGTCTCCGACATTGTAAACCGAAGCACCCATGAAGGATGCTGTGTGGCTTGAACCAATAATAAAAATATTGTCGTATGTTTTATCCGGGTCTACCTGGTTGAAACTGCTTGCGGCCACGATACCTGAAAAAACATATCCGGCGTGCGGACAAATAATTGCCTGAAGATTTTTTACAGTCGGGGGTTTGGCATCCCTGAATAGCTGGGAAAGCTGGGTTTGAAGGGAGTCGGCGTTGGCCGGGTAGAACCTCCCTGCCGCATAGGGTTTACGGTCTTGTTTGGGCCCATCCTGGGATGAACAACCGTTACTGAGTGTGAAAGTAAGTCCCATAATCAATGCAAATCTGAAAAAAAAGCTCATTGTTCGTTATCTTTACTGAAAATTATTGTAAAGGTACGAAATGCGGGAAAAAAATGCAATCCGGGCCGGCTTATATGGACTGGGCTTCATCTCCATATCCACCCAAATCTACTTTCTTCGCGAAAGTTACATCGTCTTTTACGGGAATGAACTCATTCTGGGCATTATCCTGTCGGTATGGATGCTGCTCACCGGAGCAGGAGCCTGGCTTGGCCGCTGGTTCTCACGTGTCAGGGACCCGTCAAGGTTCATTCTCTTCCTGATGTTTATCCTTTCGGCATTGCCTTTGCTGATGATGATAAAGCTCAATCTCTGCAGGGCTATCCTGCTGCCGACAGGTACGGTGGCAGGGATCAGGGATGTAATTTATTCTGCCTGTCTCGTCCTGCTGCCATTTTGCATCATTAACGGCTTTCTTTTTTCAGCATTGAGCTGTATGCTTGGAAAGGCGGGAGGAGTAATCAATTCCGGCAATTATAAGCGGCAGGGTAGGCCGGATGACGGGATTACACAAATGCCTGAAGACAGGGATGATACGAACAGGATGGCTGCAGGAAATGCATATTTTCTGGAATCCCTCGGCAGCCTTGCAGCAGGGGTACTGGTGAATTTCATACTGCTCTGGTTTTTCCCTTATGCAAAAAGCCTGCTTATTATTATTGGAATTTATCTCTTTTCAGTGATTTTATTTGCTTCTCATTTCAGGAGTGATTTTACACTATGGCTAGCTGTTCTGGTTTCTGCGCTGCTTATGGCCGTATTGATCAAAGCCGATGTCAGGAAAATATCGAATCAGGTATTGTACCCCGGTCAAATGATAATCGAGGATAAGGAAACCCCATACGGGCAGCTCGTCGTCACTGCTAATTCGGGGCAGATCAACTGTTATGAAAATGGTTTGCTGCTGTTCTCCTCAGGAGATGAGATGAATAATGAGGAAAATGTACATTATGCCGTGGTGCAGCATGACCATCCGGGGAATATTCTGCTGGTTTCGGGGGGGCTGTCGGGGGCCATTAATGAGATCCTTAAGTATAAGCCTCAGAGGGTTGATTATGTGGAACTAAATCCTGCTCTTTTGAACCTGGGGAAAAGTTCCCTTGCAATGTTCCAAAAGAAGGGCGTTTTTCTCCATTCGGGCGATGCCAGGAAGTTAATCAGGGAATCCCTGCTGAAATATGACGTTGTGCTGATCCTTCTGCCTCCTCCTTCGACACTCCAGCTCAACAGGTTGTACACTATAGAGTTTATAAGGGAACTGAAGAGTAAAATGACTGCCGGAGCCATTGTGTCATTTGCACTCCCGACAATAAGTGATTACGTGAGCAGGACTGGGGAGGGGCTGAATGCAATCCTATGGCAAACATTAAAATCATCGTTTAAGAATATCCTGATTATTCCCGGGGGCAGGACTTATTTCATTGCTTCTGACGGCAACCTTAGCCTTGATATACCGGGTCTCATCGAAAAAAGAGGAATTCCCACATCCTATGTAAATAAATATTACCTGGATACGGCACAGCTGAAAGAAAGGGCGGATTATGTGAGGACATGTATCCCGGCCAAAGCAAAAATCAATTATGATTTCAGGCCGGCTTTATTCTTTGCCCAGCTGGAATACTGGATGAGCTATTTCAACCAGCATTACTTTTTTATTTTAGCGGCCGGGGTTCTTGTGTTTACTTTAATAATCATGAACCTGGACTCCCTGAGCCTTGGCCTGTTTACAGGAGGGATAACAGCCGGTTCATTCCAGGTAATCCTGATCCTTTCTTTGCAGATCTTCTGCGGTTTCGTTTTCCGGCTCACCGGGATCATTATCATGCTGTTCATGCTCGGGCTGGCCCTGGGAAGCTATTCAGTTACGAAGTGGTTCAGCAAAAGGCCATTCAGGCGTTATCTTTTTGTGCAGTTTGCAATTTCCGCTTTTTCAATACTGATCCCGCTTGTTCTTGTCAACATCAGCAGTGACCGGATCGCATTATGGCTTGTACAGCTTGTGATAGCCGGGATGACGTTGATCTTATCCTCCCTGATAGGGGCTGAGTATAGCCTTGCTTCATTTCTGAGCGTGAAGAAGCTTTCGGGCATCGCAGCCAGGAACTATTCGGCCGACCTTTTCGGATCTGCTCTTGGGGCTTTTGCAGCTCCCGTCTTTCTTTTTCCCCTGGCCGGGATGATGAACACCGGGCTTATTCTTGCATTACTGAATACGACCAGTGCGATTTTCCTTTTCACCAGACGCAGAAATTTCTTATCTTTATAGGGTGAAATCTGAAGGTAAACAGCGGTTAAGCAAGCGGGAGTTCTTTCGCATGGCCCTTACTTCCGCAGCTATAGTTGCATCGGGAGTCAACCCTTTTCGAAGCCTTGCAAAAAACTTTAAGGATATGAACGCAGATATGCCCTCTCCATCCGGCGGGCCCGGAAAATACAGCAAAGAATCCCAATGGTGTGTTCTTACCCCCAAGGGAGTCAAATGTCAGTTGTGCCCCAACCAGTGTGTCCTCAAAGAAGGCCAGGAAGGACTTTGCCGCAATCATGTGGCATACGGGGATAAAGTATATTCCACTGCTTACGGGAACCCCTGTAGTGTACATATCGATCCGATTGAAAAAAAGCCCTTGTTCCATTACCTTCCTTCGACCGAAAGCTTTTCCATAGCAACAGCGGGATGTACACTGGCCTGTCTGAACTGCCAGAACTGGGAGATCTCCCAGGTGAGTCCCGCGGCTACCCGGAATGTGGAACTGTTTCCCGCCAAAGTCGTTGAGGAAGCTGTTTCAGGCGGATGCAAATCCATTGCTTATACGTATTCCGAACCTTTGTCATTTTATGAATACACTTATGATACGTCCAGGCTCGCAAAATCCAGGGGAATTAAAAACCTGCTTATAAGCAACGGGTATATTAATGAGAAGCCTTTAAGGGAACTGGCTAAATATATTGACGCAGCCAATATTAACCTGAAGTCCTTCAAGGAGGATATCTATGCCAAACTGAACGGAGGCAGCCTCGAACCGGTGCTGAATTCCCTGAAAATATTAAAGGATACGGGAGTGTGGCTGGAGATCACCAATCTTATAGTCCCGAACTGGACAGATAACATGGAGATGATAAAGGATATGTGCGGATGGCTGGTATCAAATGGTTTCAGTGACTACCCCCTGCATTTCATCAGGTTCTTTCCCCTGTATAAGCTCACCAGCATTCCGTATACACCACTCGCCACCCTTGAACAGGCAAGGGAAATTGCATTGAAAGCCGGTCTCAGGTATGTCTATATAGGTAATGTTCCCGGTACGGATTATGAAAACACCTACTGCCCGAAATGTAGGAAAATGCTCGTGGAAAGGAGGGGCTTTACGATAATTTCAAATCATATCAGGAAGGGGAGCTGTGAATTTTGCAATGAACACATCAACGGCGTTTGGGAGTAATACTGGGCGTTCCTGTCACTTAAAACCGAGGTCCAGGTAAACAGGCAGATGATCCGAAAAGCCCCCTTCATATTTCAGTCCGTTATAGGTCCTGAAAGGCTTCTTCCCGAAATATTTCAGGTCATCCTTAAGAAGAAAATCCCCCCGGAATATCCCCACCGAACCTTCAAGCAGATGCAATCTGGCGGATCTCCGGCACCTCTCGCCCGGCAGTGTGTCAAATGCCCTGGATTCTTTCCCGACGCAGGCTGAAGGCAATAATTCCCTGGAGATCATGAACTGGTCAAGCAGGCTCCATATTCCCCTGTACCTGTGACTGCCTTCCTTACCTGCAAGCGGAGCCATCAGGTTGATCAGGTCGCCTGCTGCCCCGGCCGAGTCACCCGGCAGCGAATGTAAAATATTCCGTATGCTTTCAGAGGAAGGCTCGTCATTGAAATCGCCCATAACCAGGATTCCCGCCGAAGGCTGTAATGATAACAGCGAATCAAGTATCTTCCTCAGCACGGCTGCAACATAATCCCTCCTGGGCTGAGATTCGGCATAGCCGCCGAGTCGCGAAGGCCAGTGATTAATAAGCAATGTTATGGTATCCTTGCCGAGCACTTCACCCCTGACCAGCAATATCTCCCTCGTTCTTGCCGATGTGTCGAACGGAAAAACTATCCGGAAGGGTTTCGAACCCAATACCCTGAATACAGATGGCCGGTATAAAAGAGCAACATCGATCCCCCTCAGGTCAGGCGACTCATGATGTATCATACGGTACCCAAAAGGTTTCAGCGGGGTTTCGTAAATCAGCTTGTTCATGACAAAACGGTTCTCAATCTCGCACAATCCGACAATAGCAGGAGGGTCCCACTGTCCGATCTTGAGCAAGGTCTTTGAAACATGGTTGAGCTTGGTATGAAACCGTTGATAGGTCCACCGCATCGCTCCGGTGGGAGTGAACTCATTGTCGAGACGCGTCGTATCGTCATATGTATCATAAAGATTCTCAACGTTCCAGAAGACGACCCTGACAGTTTGGCGGTTAACCGTCCCTACCCCGGCAGTAAACTGTGTTTTAGAGCCCTGGCTGTTTTGATGACCTATCCCCTTATCCCCGGTAAGTGAATTATTTAGACTGAATAAGGAGAAAATACAAAGGATGAATTTTAATTTTTGCACGGTTTTTGTTAGTTAATCCCTGAAACGGTTCAAAGTGATATGAAACTCCGAAAAAACATTAACTAAAGTTTAACAAATTCATTAACAGTTTTTAACGGAGGATGAAAAATATGGATAACGCGATGGCGTTATCTGATGCGTAGAAATTAAAAGAAGTATGAAGACTATGAAAAAGCTTGCAGGATTATTTTTAATGGCGATTTTAGGCGGGCTCGTTGCGCTGGGACTATTCAGGGCATTTGACAGGAAAAACATCATGTATTATGCAAAGCCGGATGGCATTCCTGCCCGGCAGGTTGCTCTTTATGGCCCGGCCGTACCGGGAAATCTTCCGGATTTTGAAACGGCTGCGGCCATCTCGGTGCATGCTGTCGTCCATATTAAATCGGAATTCCGTAAGAAAAGCTATGTCTACGATGATTTCTTCCCCTTTTTCAATTTCGGCAACCCGGAACCACGTGAGTATATCTCGCCTTATACTGCGATGGGCTCGGGCGTGATCATTTCACCCGAAGGTTTTATCGTGACAAACAATCATGTGGTCCAGGATGCAGTGGAGATTACAGTTACACTGAATGATAAACGTGTATACAAGGCAAGTGTGGTGGGTACAGATCCGGGGACCGACATTGCGCTCATCCGGATTGAAGAGAAAAACCTTCCCTTTCTGAATTATGGTAATTCGGATGATGTAAAAATTGGGGAATGGGTTTTGGCAGTCGGAAACCCTTTTAACCTGACTTCCACGGTGACGGCAGGTATTGTGAGTGCAAAGGCAAGAGATATCAATATCCTCGGTTCAAAAGGTGCGGTTGAATCCTTTATACAGACGGATGCGGCGATAAACCCCGGTAACAGCGGGGGAGCTTTGGTTAATACGCAGGGTGAACTGATTGGCATCAATGCAGCCATTGCTTCGGGAACCGGATATTACACGGGCTATTCATTTGCCATACCGGTGAACATTGTCAGAAAAGTCGTGGAGGACTTTATGAAGTACGGTAAACTTAAAAGAGCTTATCTCGGGGTTTATTTTCGAGAGATAGACGAACAGTTGGCAAAGGACAAGGGCTTAAATGACCTGAGGGGCGTATATATTGACGAGGTGGTATCAGGTGGATCGGCCGAAAAAGCCGGATTACGCAAAGGAGATGTCATTGTAAGGATTCAGAATAAACCCGTGAATGGTAAATCGGAATTACAGGAAGAGATCTCTCAGCTCAGCCCTGGGGATAATATCACGGTTACAATAAGCAGGGGCGGTAAAGATATGGACATCCCTGTTGCAATGAACGGACAGAATGTCACCAGCGACAATAAGATCACGATCCTGGGTGCGACTTTCGAACCTTTGGGTGAAAAGGAAAAGACCCAACTCAGGCTCAGGAATGGTTTTAAAATAACGAGGATCGAACCAGGTAAATTGAAAGACGCCGGTATTAAGGAGGGGTTCATTCTTGTGAATATTGACAAGCAGCCTGTAAGCACAACAAAAGACATCGAGGATGCGTTATCATCCTCAGAGGGAGGTGTTCTGATTGACGGCCTTTACCCGAACGGAATGAGAGCGTATTACGGGATAACCCTCTGAGCAACTTTTAAATGATGGATGGGTCTAATTAAGAGGATGGGATTATGAGACAACTTAAAATTTCGAAGTCGATCACCAACCGTGAAACGGCTTCTTTGGATAAATACCTGCAGGATATCGGGAAGGAAGAACTGATCACAGCGGAGGAAGAGGTTAACCTGGCCCAGCGCATCAAGCTGGGAGAGCAGGCTGCCCTGGAGAAATTATGCAAGGCCAACCTGAGGTTCGTGGTTTCTGTTGCAAAACAATACCAGAACCAGGGATTAAGTCTTCCTGACCTGATAAACGAGGGCAATGTCGGACTGATAAAGGCTGCCCGAAGGTTCGATGAAACCCGGGGCTTTAAATTCATTTCGTATGCCGTATGGTGGATCCGGCAGTCAATTCTGCAGGCCCTCGCAGAACAATCCAGGATTGTCAGGCTGCCGCTGAACCAGGTTGGATCACTTGGTAAGATCAATAAGGCAAGTTCCAGGCTGGAACAGATTTACGAAAGACCGCCCTCGGTGGATGAGCTGGCGAGGGAAATGGATATCCCCGAGCACAAGGTTGCTGAAACGATGAAAATGGGGACCCGAACGGTATCAATGGATGCTCCCATCGACCAGGATGAAGACACTAAATTGCTGGATGTCTTTGTTGCTGTAGATACGCCTGACACCGATGAAGGATTGATAAGGGAAAGCCTTGCCCAGGAGATCCAGAGGTCACTGGCAACGCTCACAGAGAAAGAAAGGGAGATCCTGAATATGTTTTATGGCATAGGGCACCCTCATGGTTATACACTTGAGGAAATCGGGTCAGCTTTCGATCTTACACGTGAAAGGGTTCGCCAGATAAAGGAAAAAGCAATTCGCCGGCTTAAGCATTCTTCCAGAAGCCGCCTGCTTAAATCATACTTGGGATAAGAAAACCGGTGACCCTGGGTTCCCGGGGGCAGAGATACCGGATAACCCGCTTTCAGGTGTAAATCAGCCGCACAGTCTGCCTGAGCCCGGGATGCAGGCTCAAGGCGACCGGGCATGTCTTGGAAATATGCTCCAGAATCCTTTTCTGCTGTTCCGTATAATTATTAGGAGGCAATGTGATTTCCACGATTATTTCGCCTATTCTCCGCGGATTTTCATCCATCACCTTGGTGATTTCCCAGCTCGATCCCTCTATGCTGAAATGATGTTCCCTTGCTGCTATTCCCATGATCGTGATCATGCAGCTGCCCAAAGCGGTCGCAACAAGGTCGGTCGGGGAAAAATATTCTCCCTTTCCACGGTTGTCGACCGGCGCGTCAGTGATAAGCTTCGATCCTGAACGCAGATGAGTGGCCTCTGTCCTGAGGTCCCCCAGGTATTTTGAATGTACTGTAGCCATATGATTAATTTGTTATTTATCGGTAACCAATCCCTGAATACCCCACCCAATGCTTAATTGTCGCCCTGGCTGTCTGCCCCATCTTCAGGTCCTCAACCGGAATATGCTTCTGGCTGAGGGAAGTCGAATACCCTACCAGTATTCCGCGTGATGACGATGAGCGCATGTCGTTATCCAGGTGGTTTAATGTCAGTAAGCCAAAAGGTACTGAATACCTGCCGCACCATGTCCATTTATAGGTATGGTAATTTGTGTCCTGTATTGTGTACTGCGTGAAAGCTTCGATTTTCTTCTCGTTGATCTCGCCGAGAAGGCAATTCCGCATGATCTCATATTCATGATCGACGGCCTTGTCAAACCCTGCCGAATCGCAACCATAGAATGCGAAATCTGATCCTCCCCAATCCTCGCACCCATAATGCACTGCATCGGTTGAAATCACGATCGCATAATCCCTGCCGATCATCAGGTCCATATTGTTGTATCTGCTCAGATCGAAAAGTGCATCGGCCAGTGAAGAAGAAAGGCTTTTCATGGTTTTAAAGGACATGTAAGGGATCAACACCGGAATAATCTCAATTTTCCTGTTGTAATACTGTAGGAAAGGAATAATGGCCTCCAGCGAATGTTCCGATTCCTGCAGGCTGTCGTGAACCATGTATGATGACCTCGGAAGTTTGTTCATTATTGCTTCCCTTAAAGAAGAAACTTTCACCGGCCCATAGGGTTCCTGCCAATAGTCATAACTGTCAAAAACCATCTTGTTTTCAACATTGAATTTTTTTGCCTTATGGGCGACGCCTATGAGCAGCACTGTATTTGCCTTGATATTTTGAAGAACGGCAGGGTACAACCATCCGACGTAAGTGTAATCATCATGAGGGCACACAACAGCCTTCCATTGCATGTATTTTTGGATTCCGTTGTTATCCATGGAGGCCCTTATCTGGAGCGATTGCATCCGAATGATCCTGGCCATGACAGAATCCATTTGCCAGGACCTAGTCGCAAAACCTACCGGATCAACCGGTTTTCGGATCCTCTGGGCGGGATTTCCGGCTGATAGCATAAGGAATATGGCCGCAAGCAATATAATTTTTATCGGAAATTTCATATGCGGGGTTAGTTTTTAAAATACTTTTGCAGAACCTGCACAAATGTAAAATTAGTATTTTCTGATGAATGACGGAATTAACGGAACGGCTTTCCTGGAAGGCCAGCCGAATTTCAGGGGCTTTGACGGCTTAGTGACAAAAGATGGCAAACGGTTCAGGAAAGGTCTTGTATACCGCAGCGGGAACCTCGATGGTCTGAATGCAAGCGATCTACGGAAGCTGGAAAAGATCGGCCTGGCTTTGGTAATAGATTTCCGTACTGACCGGGAAATAAAATCACATCCGTCCCCTGCCATTTCAACGGTTAAGGAAACCCTGAGGATAACCATACCGGATGCAGCGCTTGAGCCTGCCATGGGGTTCCTGGAAAAGAATGATGCAAACGGGCTGGAGAAGGTACTTGTTTCAGATTACAGACGGATGATCAGGGATGATTCACCCGCATTCAGGGAATTTTTCAGGATATTGGAACAGACCTCGGAATACCCTTTTGTATATCACTGCGCTGCCGGCAAAGACAGGACCGGCATTGCTTCAGTGCTGTTTCTTACTGCGCTGGGCGCAGATGAGGAAATGGTCAGGAAGGATTACTTTTTAAGTAATGAAAGGCTGAAAGAATATGCCAATAAAGTGGTGCTTACAATAAACGGGAGCGGCAGGAACGGAGAGATCATCAGGCCTATGATGGAAGTCAGGCCGGAATATCTTCATGCAGCTTATGACGAGATTGAACGGAGTTTTGGAGGTATGGAAAATTATCTCGCAAATGTACTGCATACCAACATTGATTTGTTAAAAAGTAAATACCTGGAATGATATGGATATTAACAGCTGTATAAGATTTGCCAACGATAACCCTGTCTGTTTCCTGGCCAGTTGTGACCACGGAAGGCCAAGGGTCAGGTGCATGGGTTTCTGGTTCGCTGATGAAACCGGTTATTATTTCCAGACCGGCAGCATGAAAGAAATGGTGGAACAGATCAGGACGAACCCCAATATCGAGGTCTGTTTTTATAAACATGACGAATTCATTGGTGAAACAATGAGGGTGAGGGGAGAAGCGGAATTCGTCACGGATGAGGACCTGAAAAAAAAGGCGGTTGCCGACAGGCCCTTCCTGAAGAAGTTCGGTCTTGATTATGACAGTCCCGGGCTTGTGATCTTCAAGATAGCCCGGGGGAATGCACATTTCTGGAACATGAACACCAATATTTCCCCTAAGGAATTTATTTATTTCGGGGAAATTGAATAATGCCCTGGCCTTATTCCGTCACAGGAAGCATTTTCAACCTGTACCCCACACCAGGCTCAGTGATCAGGATCTCAGGCACGGAAGGGTAAACTTCTATTTTCTTCCTGAGCTGGGCAATATGAACTCTTAATATCTGTGCATTATCAGCATACGGGGCAGCCCAGATCTCACGGCTGATATAGGAATGCGTCAGAACCTTTCCCGCATTACGGATGAAAATAAGAAGCAGGGAGTATTCAGTTGCCGTAAGCTTGACCTCTTCCTTGTTCAGACGTGTGACCCTGCTGTTGATATCCACTTCAAGTGCTCCTGAACGGAACACAGGCGACTCATCTATCCGCAGTGAATGGCGTATGGCAACCCTGATCCTTGCCAGGAGTTCACCTGAGTTGAAAGGTTTTGTCATATAATCGTCTGCACCGGAATCAAGCGCGGATACCATTACCGATTCCTGTCCCTGCACCGTAAGGATGATCACCGGAACAGCCGACCATTCTCTCACCCTGCGCAAAAATGCCAGTCCGTTTTCATCCGGAAGACCCAGGTCCAGAAGGATCACATCGGGATGGTTCATTGTTACCGCCTGTAATCCCTCCTTTGAAGATCCGGCTTCAAATACCTTATAATCATTTGATTCAAGTGTCATCCGGAGAAGCCTCCTGATTTGCGCCTCATCGTCAAGGATGAGTACTTTATATTTAATACGGTTTTTGTCCATTTAATTTTGGGTCTTAAAAGATATTGAAACAGATAATCCTCCTTCAGGGTGATTAAACGCGTTCAGATGACCTCCATGGGCTTCCACAAAAGCCCTGGCAATTGCAAGCCCAAGGCCGGTGCCACCGCTTTTTGATCCCGGAACCCGGTAAAATTTATTAAATAAGTAACCCAGGCTGTCTTCGGGTACGCCATTCCCATGATCCCGTATCGTTACTGAGATCATGTCTTTTTCAGGTTTCCCCGATGAGATTTCAACGGCAGTGCCGAGTGGAGTATACATGATGGCGTTTCTCAGGATATTCAGAAATACCTGGCGGATCAGGCTGATATCAGCAAGTATGAGAGGCAGACTGTCGGGAAGGTCAATCGACAGTTGATGCCCCACCAGCTCCGACTTCAGATCATTGGCTACACTACCGATCATATCGGCTATATCACAATATTGCAGGTTCAGTGTCAGCATTCCTGATTCTATCCTCGACATATCAAGGATATTCTCTACCAGGTTGTTCAGCCGTAAAGATGCAAATTCAAGCTCGTTGCAGATCTGAAGGCGCTTTTCCGGATCGGAAGAAGTATGGATGTCATTCAGATTATCAACGGCTGTCGTTATAATGGATATAGGAGTCCGAAGTTCATGTGAAACGCTGTTGAGGATCGCCTGGAAAAGCTTTTCACTCTGGGCGGAAATCTCTTTTTCCCTTACTGTTTCAATGATTATTTCTCTGCCCAGAGTGGATGCAAGCAGTGTGATGTAGGACCTTAATTGCATGATTAATTCTGTATCCTTTTGCTCCGGCTTCAGGGTAACGCCAATCACTCCAAGTAAATCCCTTGAATCACGAAGGGAGAACCAGAACATCCCTTCACCCGGCTTCCCCTGGTCGTAGTCTTTTACAGCCAGTGCATCGGTAAAGAGGGAGCTTGCAACAGTAAAGCCCGCATGAGTATGAAGTAACGTATCGCCAAGAGGAAGATCAGATAAATTGCGACCTTTATTTTCTTTCAGATAAATAACAGAATCCAGCCCGAATTGTTTTTTCAGGCTCTGCTGTGCTATCTCCACCACTGCAGATATTGATATTGCATCATTCAAGGATTCCAGGAAGTTAAAAAGGATATTCTGATTCTCTTTGCTTTTTATGAGAAATGCCCTGCTTTTCCGTATCCTTGTGATAAGAATGATTGCAATGCAGGCGATAATGAAATCGGCGATATTGGCAAACAGGTCATGAAGATTCTCCACCCTGAACGTAAATAATGGCTCCTGGAAAAAGTAGTCAAGAATAAGGACGTTGAGAACAGCGGCTAAAAGCAAGGGCCAACCTCCCAGGAAAAGTGAGAGTATGGCTATCATCATGAGGAGGATAAGGCCTATGCTTTGATAACCTATTATTTGCCTTAAGGGAAAACAAATTGCCCCGGTAGCTCCAATGACTGTAACGGCGATAAGGTATTCAATAAAATCAGACCGGAAGGAATTTTTCCAGAGACTGGTTCTGAGCATATAATCCTGAAATCTCATTCAAACTTAATAAAAAAAATAAATCCGCGCCGGAACTCACGCTGTTAAAAGGACAAGATGTTTGACAAAGTAAGAATTTGCATTATAAAGCCATGATAAATTTGTAATTGCAGATTATAAAGATTTGGTAAAGGACAGGTCTAAATTTTCAAATGGGTGGGGGCCTGTTGATTTTTTTTTTAATTTTAGCGATAATTTGGAATTGTTCCCATGAAAAAAGTATTCTGCAACAACTGGTTCCTGTTTGTTACCATTATTCTGCTTGTTATTGCTGCAGGATGTACCAAAAGCCCTGCACCGGATGTCATAAACTATTATTCCGGGTCCGGGGGGAAAGGTGATGTGATGTCATTTTCGTTTAACGAAACCTTCGGCGGATACACCGTTCAGAATGAATCTCTGGGAAAATATGACAATGGATCCTATACTGTTTATTCGAATGAACTGAAAGGGCTATATAAGGTTTTTGCCTACGGTTCATTTTATTACGCAGTTGAACTCCAGGGGCAGGCAGTTACCGGGAACTTCCCGACCGCATCAATGGGGAACAACCTGTCATACGGCATATCAAAACATTCGAATGCCCTGAACACGAATGTACCGGGCGATTATATTTATATTCATATAAGCAACGCCCAGGTCAATGGAAGCAGCCTGAACAAGGAATGGGGGATACTTTCAATATCGGCCGGCGGGAGCTGGAAAAAACAGAGTTATTGCAATGATAGGGGAAGCATTACCAGGCTGATGCCTGATGAATACACCGGCCCGCTGCCATTGGTAAATGCCACGGATTCCGGGACCTGGGCGATCAACTATATTAATACGGAACGATTGATAATGGCAAAGAAAAATTCAAGCGATTCCCTTACCGGCTTTCCGTTTGCTTCTGATTCAGGGGCTGTTTTTATTATGGATTTGGGCTATAACAAGGGGTTGCTGGTAGGATGCAAGGTTCTGCAGGGAGATAAGAATAAATTACGGGGAAATTACGGCTATGCCGATGTGCGCTATGACGGCTCTACAGGAGGAGGAAAATATTCGGCCAGCGATACATCACATAACATTAACTGGTGGAGGGCTGATTCCTATGCTAAAGTCAGGAACGGGGTATTCGGCCTGATGAACCAATGCAACGTCCTCAAGAATGTCTTTTATTGTAAAAATGTTGTGATCTATGGGGATACGGTCGATTTTTATACGGCTGTATCGGGACCTTACCTGCTCGAGTTCCAATTCATGCAGAACAAATTCCGTTCATACGGGACAGGGATACGGTTGCCCTGACCCTGTACTTCAGATTTTTTCAATTATCCCTTTCTCCCCGTCAAGGCGTATCCTGTCCCCGTTCTTAAGAAATCTTTTTGCACCTTTTGCAGCCACCACTGCAGGGATGCCATACTCCCTGGCTACTACCGCACCATGTGATAAGGGGCTTCCGATTTCGGTTATCAGGCCTGAAATAATGCTGAAATACGGAGTCCAGCCGATATCTGTAAACGAGGCTACCATGATCTCTCCTTCAAGAAGTTGTTCGGCATCCTCCAGTGTATTTATAATCCTGACCGTTGCTTCTGCAACACCGCTGCTTACAGGTGTTCCTCTAAGCTGTCCTTCCTTTATTTCAACTACTGTCTCATGCTCAAGAGGCTCCGGAATTCCAAAACTTACTTCCTCAAAAAGCAGTTTATCCGTTTCACCTAGTATCTGTCTCCGTTTACCGGCAATGGATCTCCATTGAGGCCGTCGATCCGTGATCAAAAGGCCAAGCTCTTCATGAGTCAGGAAATAAATCTGGTCAGTGTCGTCCAGCAGGTCTTCATCGACCATGCGGAACGCCATTTGCTGATATGCTTTCCTGATCTTATCCACCATTTTAATGGATAAGGCTTTTGTGATCTCGCGCCTGGCAACTGCTTTTCTTGCAGTTGGTACCATCGAGCGCAGAATGATCTGTGTGACCAGACGCAGGGGTTTAAGAGCTGCCGCTATCTCAGCCTTTGAATTATGGGATGGGCGTTTCGCTTCTCCACTCCTGACACGGGTCTGGATTATCTGGATCAGCTTGACGGGGTTATCGGCCCAGGTTTTTTCACGGAGTTCGGATTCCCTGACACAGCGGTGACCATGCCGTTCAATGAACGTTCTGAATTGAGTTGATATAGTTTCAGGTGCTTCATTCTGAAGTAAATGAAGAGCCATAGCAGGGTCCGAATGAATGAACCGTTCCCGGAATTCATGGTCTGATGAAATAAGCCTGGCAAATTTATCAAGGGTTTTCACAGCATCGGCGCTTTCGATCTCAGGTATATCAAGCAGGAGAAGGGTTGCGATATGATGGTCGGACGGTCCGGGTTTCCGTTTGTCTCCGGTCATTATCCTCATAAAGGCCGAGTACATAGTCCCTGATTGCGCTGAAGTCATCAGATGATGTCCAAAACCTATGCCAAGCTTCAAACGGCTTTCTCCTATCTGCAGGTACAACAATTCAAGTGGAAGCGTACTGTCGAGATGGAACCCTGATTCAAGTTTTTTCAGGTCTTCCATGTACTTCCTTGCCCGGGTAGTATTGTAGATCTGTTTCACGAAATTGAAAACCCTGATTGGAAGGACCACTTCCGGCTTTGCTGTCAGGCCGGGAAAGACCTTGCCACTGAGAGCGTATTGTACATCCTCTGCTTTATTAAGCCATATCCGTTTCGGATAATCCATCATATGGCTCATGTTAATAAAAAGGCGGTTATAGAACATTTGGATATACCGCGGGCCTTTCCGGTTGCTGAGCCTGAACGCGCCTGCACGTTCGGCAAGCAGGACCATTCCATAGTCGATAGCTTCAGCGCACACCGAATAGGTCAAAGGTGTGGCTACCCCGGGCATCATCTCCCCGATATTCCCCAGGGTCCATATATCGTTGCTTTCACCTTTAACGGTATCCAGTTCATTGAAGTGAACCTGGCTCAGAGTGGTCACCGGCCTGAGTTGAAGCCAGTGCAACCTGCCTTCATGGTCTGCTGCCCATTCCATGTCGACCGGGGCATGTAAGACATGCTCAGCCTTTTTAGCGCCTTCTATGATCTCCCTGAGCAATGAAGCCGTCAGCAGCTTTCCGTTTTTTTGGATTTCGGTGTCCAGGTTGGAACCGCTGCGGTAAACTTCATAATGGGATGCATCCTTTCTCCCGCTTACCAGCTCCTCTCCATGTCCTGCCACTGCATTCACCAGGATTTTATCACGCCGGTTGTTGACCGGATTGGCCGAGAAAACGACCCCTGCAACTTTCGCATCCACCATATTCTGGATGATCACGGAAATACGGAGGTCGGCGTCGGATACCAGTTTACCTGAGTAGGACCTGACTCTTTCCGCATTGGCTGCCTCAATGCATCTGGCAATAGCCGATTTGATACTGTCAAATGTATAAAGGTTCAGGAAGGATTCGAATTGTCCGGCGAACGAAGCGGCATGCCCGTCCTCGCTGACAGCGGAGGAACGCACGGCTTTGGCCCCGGGGCCAAGAGCAGTAATATGCTCAAGGATGGCGTCATCTTCTAATCTCCCTGGTTCCGGATGAAGTAATACGATAGCTTCGGGTACATTATAACCGAGCTCTTTAAGTATCTTAAGGCCTTTCGCCTTACCGCCAACCTCGTGGCCGTCTATTTCCTGAAGCCGGAGTATCAATTCAGAACCGCTTTGGATCAGTCGATCTTGTATTTGTCGATAAGAAAACCAAACTCAACCATCCCAAGGCCGTCCACACCGTCAAATTTATAGGTGCCTATTGCTTCCCTCATCTGGTATTTACCGTCCATAAGGTATGGGAAATGACCATTCCTGTGGAATTCCACTTTGTGTTTTGCCCCGCTCCTGCAAATGATATCTATAAACCCGTGGTCGGGCAACAGTTTATCACGGGAAATGGTTTCCAGGTCAGTACAATCAATGATGGCGTCGGTATGTCCGTCGGGATGGGTGATAAAACCAGCGGTAAGCCTGCCAAGGAAACTCCATTTGATAGTCGTTACTGTCCAATGCATGCCTGTATCGGATATCCCTGTGATCCAGTAATGCCTGTCCCAAGTAAGCCAGGTCCTTGAACCAAATGAATGATCCCGGGAGGCTTTCATCTCCAGTTTATAAACCTGATCATCAAGGGAGATGGATCCTTTAAACAAACCGGTTTGTTCATAGTGGGTCTGTTCCGTGTCTTTCATTTTAAAGAAAAACTCTTTGGTCCATTTTTCGCCTGCAATAGCTTTTGCGATCATACTCTGATCGGAACTTTTAGCAAAATCATAAACATCATGTTCCCCGGTAAAAAGAAGGTCTGTTATACAATGGTATGATTTACCCTGTTCATCTGTTACGGGGCCGTCGTATGTAATCCGCCATTCTTTGCCGACAATGGTATTTACCCATTTCAGGCTGCCCATTTGGAAGCCTTCTCCGTCGGGGCCCGGGTCGGACTTTAATCCGAAGAAACCACGGCCCTTTAGGAAAAAGTCAAACCACCATTCATGCGGCCTGTCCGGCCCCCTGAATGCCATACGGGCTATAAATGCGTTACCGGCTTTATCCCCGCCGTAGAAATAAGAACTGTCGTTTGGAAAAGGCTGGGAAAGATCTACATGTTTTTGCTCGAGATACTCGACGGGAAACTGCTTTCTTTTAGTACGTTTCACCATCTGGCGGGCAATAAAATATTTCAGCATAGAGTTGGATTTGGTGCGCAAACTTACTTCTTTTTCATTAATTTCCTGTATTCAGATAGTAACACTTTCTGAACATATTTTACAATTAATGATATAACAGTGATTTACGTTTCAGGATCTGATCCCTAAAACAGCGAGTCCGCCTTCTGCAGTTTCCTTGTATATAGCGGGCAGATCATGGCCGGTTTGTTTCATGGCCTCTATGACTTTATCGAAGCTTATCAGATGTGTACCATCCGACAACAGGGCATACATGTTGGCATCCAGGGCTCTGGCCGCTCCGAAGGCGTTCCTTTCGATGCACGGGATCTGAACGAGCCCGAACAGGGGGTCACATGTGAGGCCGAGGAAATGTTCCATTGCAATGGAAGCGGCATACTCTATTTGCCTGGGTGTTCCTCCGAAAAGCTGTTCAGCTGCAGCCGCAGCCATTGAACTAGCGCTTCCGACTTCGCCCTGGCAGCCGACTTCCGCACCTGAAATGGACGCATTCGTCTTGATAAGGTTTCCGATCAGGCCGGCTGTGGCCAATCCACGCAGGATCTTCTTGTTATTCAAATCATACTGCGTTTTTAACACGTAAAGAACCGAAGGGACGACCCCGCAGGAGCCGCAGGTTGGGGCTGTAACGATAGTTCCCCCCGAGGCATTCTCTTCGGCAACAGCAAGGGCAAAAGCAAACGTAAAAGCCCTCCTGCTCAGCGTGCCTTTGAAGCTCCTGGCTTTGGTGTAAAATGAGGAGGCCTTTCTGGGCAGGTTCAGGCGCCCGGGTAAAACGCCTTCCGTTTCGATGCCTCTCTCAACAGCTTCCTGCATCACTTTCCAGACTTCATTCAGGTAGTCCCAGATGTCGGGCTGCTCATGCAGTTCAACATACTCCCAGAGCGTCCGCCCATGCTGAAGGCACCACTTCAGGATATCTTCCATCCGGTTCATTTTATAAATGGAAGCTGAAAGGTCCCGTTTACCGTCATCGCTGATATCTCCCCCTCCAATGCTATAAGTTGTCCAGGAGTCCCTGACATTTCCTGCTTTATCCAATCCCTCGAACATCATTCCGTTCGGATGTGACGGAAGGAACTGATCAGGTTTCCATATTATCTCGACGGGAACGGGTGCCATGGCTTCCTTTATAGCAAGGTCGGTCATATGTCCTTTCCCTGTCGCAGCAAGGCTGCCATACAGGGTTACCCTGGTTTTCGGAATCCCCGGATTTCGGCGTGCAAATAGTAAAGCGGCTTTGGCAGGTCCCATGGTATGGCTGCTTGACGGGCCGCGGCCGATTTTAAAAATTTCCTTTATTGACTCCATTCAGGACCGGGGAACACCAAAGTTAAAGAAGAATGTTGCGCCTTTCCCCGGTTCACTCTCTGCGCGGATACTGCCTCCGTGCCTCTCAATAATTCTTTTGACCGTGGCAAGTCCTATACCGGTCCCTGGGAATTCGTCCTGGGAATGAAGACGGAAGAACGGAGTGAACAGGTTTATTGATTTGGCAGGATCAAATCCTGAGCCATTGTCTTTCACGAAAATGAACTGAACACCTTTATCATTAACGGTGCCAATATGGATCTTTGGTTTAGGAGCCTTCGAAGTAAACTTCCATGCGTTCCCTATAAGGTTCTTCAACACCACCATCAACAGGCTCTGGTCGGCATTGACCATGATATTTTCATCAATCCGGATATCCACGCCCCTCTCAGGTGAATCCTGATGTATCCACTGTACGATCTTTCTGGACATTTCACTGAGATCGATAGGCTGTGGATGGACATTGATTGTTCCTGTATGGGCAAACTGAAGCATATCATTGATCATTTCAGCCATCGACCTGGTCGTTGAATGGATGGTCTCCACGTAGGAATTCCCTGCTTCATCCAGTTTGTCGTGATAATGTTGATGCAGTAGCTGGGAGCTCATGCTGATGTGGTTAAGCGGGGTCCTCAGGTCGTGGGAGATGGTATAGGAGAAGGCTTCCAGGTCGCGGTTCAGGTTGGTGAGGTGTTCATTCGCCCTCATGAGTTGCTCACGGGCCTCGAGCAGCTGGTAATTCTGCTGGACGGCATTCTCATATACTGAAAGAAGAAGATCAAGGATTTGTTTCCGCTCCGAGTTGATGGCATATTTCTGGCCATTGAACACGATCTCAAGGACGAGGTCACTTGTGCCCTGGTATCTTAATTCCCGGTTTGCGAGAAGATAATTGATCCGGGAAAGAAGGTACTTGGCATCAAAGGGTTTTGTTATGAAATTATCCGCCCCGGCCTGGAGGCCGCGTATGATATCCATGGAATCCTGAAGAGAAGTGAGGAGGATAATGGGAATGTCTTTCAGCTCTTTTGAATTTTTCACTTTTTCACAGAACTCGTATCCGTCCATTTCAGGCATCAGCACATCGCTGATGATCAGCATAGGCGGATATTCAACAGCAGCCTTGTATGCGGATTTCCCATTCGCGAAATCCCTGACCTTATAATCGTGTTTCTTTAGAAGTGATTTCAGGACTATGGTCTGGCTGCGTGAATCTTCCACAACCATGATATATCCTTCAAGTTCCCCGTTCCTGAACAGATGACTGTGACTCATATCAGGCCATTTTTACAACGAGATCTGCCATCCTCTCGGAATAACCGTTTTCGTTGTCATACCACGAAATGATTTTAATAAAGTTGCCGCCCATCACTTTGGTGAGCTGGCAATCAAAAATCGAAGAGTGGGGGTTTCCGATAATATCGACGCTGACCAGCGGTTCGTCAAGATATTCCAGAATTCCTTTCATTGGCCCGTCAGCCGCAGCTTTCATGGTCGCATTCAGTTCATCTTTTGTGGTTTTTTTCGAGAGTTCGCAGGTCAGGTCTACAAGGGAGCCGTCGGGGGTCGGGACACGGACTGAAAAACCGTCGAGTTTGCCATCCAGTTCAGGTATGACCAGGCCGATGGCTTTTGCAGCACCGGTTTTGGTAGGGATGATAGACATGGCGGCAGCACGGGCACGCCTCAGATCCTTGTGAGGGGCATCCAGAATGATCTGGTCATTGGTATAGGAATGGATGGTGTTCATCAGCCCTCTTATGATACCGAAATTATCGTTCAGCACTTTGGCCACAGGGGCAAGGCAATTGGTAGTGCATGATGCATTGGAAATGAACTTCATGTCATGGGTAAGGATATTGTCATTCACTCCGAGCACGATGGTGGCATCAACATCTTCTTTGTTGTCGGCAGGAACGCTGAGCAACACCTTTTTTGCGCCGGCTGTAATATGCCTGCCCATTTTTTCCCGGTTCCTGAAAATGCCGGTGCATTCCAGAACGGTCCCAACCCCGAGAGTTCCCCAGGGAAGGTTTGCCGGATCTTTTTCAGCATAAACTCTTATTTTGTTCCCGTTGATGACAAGATAATCACCTTCCACTGCGACGGTTCCCGGAAATTTACCATGAACCGAATCATATTTTAACAAATGGGCAAGGGTTTTTGCATCAGTCAGGTCATTGATGGCAACTACCTCGACATTATCCTTTTTAAGAATGGCGCGGAAAGTCAGACGTCCGATCCGGCCGAATCCATTGATACCAGCTTTAATCTTTGACATAATTTACACAGTTTTTATTAACGTTGATTTGGAGTTCAAAAATACAGAATAATTCGCGGAGTCAGGGTATAAATTATTTCAAAATTTTGTAATCAGAAGAAATAGATTTAGTTTTAGACGAAATTAAGGTTTTATGAATAAAGTCTATGTTATTTCAGACGGAAGCGGCAGAACAGCTGAGCAGATCCTGATGGCTGCGCTTACCCAGTTCCCGGGTTCAACGGTAGAAGTGCTACTGAAAGCTGAAGTGAGGACCGAACAGGCTGTTGAAGAGATCGTGGAAGAGGTTTCATCCACGAATGGATTTATCGTTCACACCCTGGTCTCGGAATCCCTCCGGGAAACAATGCTGAGGGTCAGCCGGATCCATAACGTGGATGCAATAGATCTCATGGGGCCTCTTTTATCAAGATTATCCCACTATTTTGCAAATTCCCCTACAGGTGAACCGGGCTTGTTTTTCAGCCTGAACGAGGAATATTTCAAGCGTATTGACGCCATGCAGTTTGCGTTTACACATGATGACGGACAGAGAGATTATGATTATGATAAAGCAGAGATCATACTGGTGGGAGTTTCGAGAACATTTAAAACACCTCTCAGCATTTATCTTGCATTCAAAGGCTGGTTTGTGGCCAATTATCCCATAGTCCTCGGTTCCGAACTCATTGATTCCCTGGCCAGATTTCCCAATGGCAAAGTATTCGGGCTGATGACGGAGGCAGCAGACCTTTCAACCCTCCGGTCGGTCAGGGAACAATACCTTGGCGGGTTTACCGGTGAATATGCATCACTTGAAAACGTGAAACGGGAGCTTAGCTTTGCCAACAGTGTTTTTTGCAAATACGAATGGCCGGTGATCCACGTAACCAATAAGCCTATCGAAGAAATTGCATCGGAAATTGTTGCCATCAAAAGGAGAATTGACCATGGGGGGAATGTTCGTAAAAAAACCAGGGAGAAATCCTGAACCGTGTATCCCGGTATAATTAAAACCACTATTTTTGTTACCCGTAACCTTTCATTTTTAATCTGCCATGGCACTTACGAAGTATATTTTTGTTACGGGTGGCGTTACTTCTTCCCTTGGGAAAGGGATTATCTCCTCATCAATTGCGAAATTGCTTGTAGCGCGGGGATTCTCCGTAACAATCCAGAAACTTGATCCCTATATTAATATCGACCCGGGAACTCTTAATCCCTATGAACATGGCGAATGTTATGTAACCGAGGACGGGGCCGAAACCGATCTCGACCTCGGGCATTATGAAAGGTTTTCAAACGTACCCACAACCCAGGCGAACAACGTTACTACGGGCGTAGTATACCAGTCGGTGATCAATAAGGAAAGGAAAGGAGAATTCCTTGGTGAGACCGTGCAGGTGATCCCTCATATCACTGATGAAATAAAATCAAGGATAAAATATCTTGCCAGCCAGCATCATTATGATTTTATCATAACGGAGATAGGTGGTACGGTAGGGGATATTGAATCGCTCCCTTTCATTGAAGCTGTCCGCCAGCTCCGCTGGGAGCTTGGGAAAGACAGCGTAGTTGTCCATCTTACCCTTGTCCCTTACCTGTCAGCCGCAGGAGAGCTTAAATCCAAACCTACTCAGCATTCTGTAAAGACTATGTTGGAGCAGGGTGTCCAGCCCGATATCATTGTCTGCCGCACCGAAAAACACCTGCCCGACAGCCTGCGCAACAAAATAGCGCTTTTTTGCAATGTCAATCCTTCTTCAGTAATCGAATGCATCGATGCGGAAAGTATCTATGAGGTCCCTGTTCTGATGATGGAGGAGAACCTGGATGTAGAAATCCTGAAAAAAACCAACATGCCGTCTCAGGGTCAGCCCGACCTCCGTGACTGGGAAAAATTCCTGTACACGCTTAAACATCCCAAATGCACGTTGAATGTCGGCCTTGTCGGGAAATATGTCGAGCTGAAAGATGCATACAAATCCATTAACGAATCTTTTATCCATGCAGGTGTCGCCAATGGCTGCAAGGTGAACGTGATCTCCCTGCACTCGGAATTCATCGACGAGGAGAATGTGGCAAAAAAGTTGGAAGGCCTGAGCGGGATCCTGGTAGCTCCCGGTTTCGGTGAACGGGGGATAGAAGGCAAGATCACTGCGATAAGGTATGCACGGGAACATAACATTCCTTTTTTTGGCATCTGCCTTGGTATGCAATGCGCTGTGATAGAATTCGCAAGGAATGTCCTGGGGATGAAAGGGGCACATTCCACCGAATTCAATCTTGAAACCCCATTTCCTGTCATCGATATGATGGAGGAGCAGAAAAAGATCCTGGGATATGGAGGAACGATGCGCCTGGGGGCCTATCCATGCAGGCTCGATAAAAATTCCATCATTTATAAAATTTATAAAACGGTAAATATATCCGAACGGCATCGCCACCGGTACGAATTCAACAATAAATACCTCGAACAATACCGGAAGGCCGGGTTTCTGGATGTCGGTATGAATGTCAAGGATGACCTGGTTGAGATCATGGAACTACAAGGCCATCCGTGGTTTATTGGTGTACAATTCCACCCCGAATACCGGAGTACGGTCGCCAATCCACATCCCCTCTTTGTCGCATTCATCAAAGCCGTTAAGCAATTTAATCCCGGATAAAGACAATTTCTTACCTTTGCACGCCCGAAATTGAACACGGGAAATAAACCTCCTTTATGAATAATAAAAACACCATCATCGGCCTGGTACTGATTTTCGCTATTTTCATAGGCTATACATACCTGATGAGCCCCTCCAAGGAACAGCTGCTAGCCCAGAAACGCAGGGCCGATTCATTATACATGGCCAATGCCAGAAAGCAGCATGACCTGATATCCGCCATAGCCCGTGAAAAAGTCCTGGCTTTTGCAAAAGAGAAAGAAAAGTTTACCGCCAAAGGTGAAAAGGCCGATTCCGTAACACTTGTCCGCCTTGCCATGAAAGGCGAACTGGGCATGTTCGCCAATTCTGCCGCGGGGAAAGACACTACTTACCTGCTTGAAAATGATGTATTCAAACTGAATATCAGCTCCCGCGGAGGGAAAATATGCAAGGTGGAATTAAAAGACTACCTGACCTGGGATAAACATCCTCTTGTCCTGATGGATGGCGATTCCCTTGGCTTCGGATTGTCGTTTTTTGCGAATAACCGTATCATAAATACGAATCGTTTGTATTTTCAACCATTCTGGCCCGACAAATCCCATAGCGGGAAAGCCGGTTTAAAAGTGAGCGGCAAGGATTCACTGCAATTCGGCATGAGGGTTTATACTGCAGCAAGCGACACCAGCTTTAACAAGGACCAATATATCGAATTCCTTTATACGATACGCGGGAATGATTACATGCTCCGTTACCAGGTAAACTTTACGGGAATGGAGACAGCAATCGACCCCGGGAATAAATTTCTCGTTCTCACATGGAGCGAAAACCTGAAAAGCCTTGAAAAAAGCCTGAAAATGGAGCGTATGACGAGTACGTTGTACTATAAATATGACCAGGACAAGGTTGATTACATACCTGAAACAAAAAATGAAGAGAGGTACCTTAAAAATGAGAAGATCAAATGGTTCTCATTCAAGCAACAATATTTCAGCAGCGTACTTATTGCCGACAACTTTCTCACCGAACCCCGGCTGAGGACACAGACATTACCCGGCCCCCCGACATACCTTAAATCCATGTATGCTGAGGCTGGCATCCCTTATACTTCCGGGGAAACGAAATCCATTGGCATGTCAATGTATTTCGGGCCTGATAAATTTTATACCCTCAGGAGTTACAAACTGGACCTTGAACGGCAAATACCATTGGGCTGGAGTTTTTTCCTTATGGCATGGATCAATATCTATGCCGTCATTCCGGTTTTCACCTTTTTCGGGAACCTTGGCTGGAACTATGGCATCATCATCCTCGTCCTTACGATTCTTCTCAAGATCATTTTGTTCCCTATCGCTTTCAAGACATATAAATCATCGGCGAAGATGAGGGTGCTGAAGCCCGATATCGATGAGCTGTCAAAGAAGTTTCCCAAGAAGGAAGATGCCATGAAGAAGCAGCAGGCCACGATGGATCTCTATAAGAGAGCGGGGGTGAACCCGATGGCCGGATGCATTCCGCTCTTGCTGCAGTTTCCTATATTGATCGCCATGTTCCGCTTCTTCCCTTCATCCATAGAACTCAGGCAACAATCCTTTCTCTGGGCAACCGACCTTTCTTCATATGATTCGATTTGGACATTCCCAAATGGTTTCACCATCCCGTTTTACGGGAATCATGTAAGCCTGTTCGCTTTGCTGATGACCATTTCGAGCATTTTGTATACCAAAGTGAATAACGACATGATGGGCAGTACCCAGCAGCAAATGCCGGGGATGAAGACAATGATGTATCTCATGCCTGTCATGTTCCTTTTCTGGTTCAATGACTATTCATCCGGCCTGAGCTATTATTACCTGCTGGCCAACCTGCTGACATTTGCACAGATTTATCTGATAAGGGCGTTCATGGACGAAAAAAAGATCCATGCACAAATCGAGGCGAACAAGAAGAAAACCATAAAGAAATCAGGTTTCCAGAAACGGCTTGAAGATATGGCCAAGCAAAGAGGATACCCGACCAGAAAATAAGACAGGCAGGCTGAGACTTGAAGGTGTTTGAGATATGCTTCCTTACAGGTATGACAGGAACAGGTTAAGCCCGTCCCTTTTGGTTTTATCGAATGGATATGAGATGTTTTCGGTAAGGTATTTATAGCAATCGGCATTCTGCGGCAGTTGTGAAGAGAAATGCTTCAGCACATTCCCGATGTTGCTGATGCCATATGCCAGTGAGAGGTTCAGGGCTGTTTTGACTTCCTCCGAAACAGGCTTCAATGAGATCCAGACTGCAAAAACAAAAGGCAGGCCTGTAAATTTGATCCATTCTTCCGCGAGGTCGTAAACATAGGGATAAGCCTTGCGCATTCCGAAGGTCTTGTCACCTATTGCGACAATCGCATCCTTCCCTGAGAAATTCTCAGCCTGCCCTGCCTCCAGCCGTTCAAAAGCCGGTGCAATTTTCCAGTACGAACGTGAAAGCACTTGTACCAGTCTGGCCGAGGTCCTCGAATCAAAATCAAGGTATACCTTATCTATTTTATTCAAAGGTTTCCTTGAGAGCAACAGCACTGAAATAACTTTGTTCACGGCCCCTATGCAATAATCGGAGATCATGTGATAATTCCCGAAATCGGGGAGAGCTCCTGCCGGTACGAGGGCTATATCGGCTTCACCCGACTTAAGCCTCTCTGCACAGAGGGAAGGTACTTCAAGGTACAAATTATAATTCTGCAGATACCCCGATTGCTGTATCCCATATACAAAAGGGAAGGTGTTCAGATAAGAGACAGCCGATATGTTAAGAGGTTTCATGTGTTTTTAATGATGCAGTTTAAAAAAATCAGGTCATCGGCATATGTTAAGCAACTTTTTGTGAATGGTCATCACCTGCGGAATGATCATCTGTGATCCATCATTATTAATAATAAAATCAGACCTCAGGGCTTTGTCGTCATTCTTCATCTGGTGCTTCAGCCTTCCCAAAACCTGTTCACGGCTGAGCCCGTCACGTTTAATGACCCTTTCAACAGACTTCTCCTGCGGGCATGAAACATGAATGATACGGTCGAAATCCTTTGCATAACCGCTTTCGAAGAGAATGGCGGCTTCCATTATAACATAAGTGGCCCCGGCGTTCATTACGATCCAGTTATTGAATTCCGCCATGACAAGGGGGTGAAGCAGGCGATTCAGCCGGCCAAGGGCCTCCCCGTTGCCGAATACCACAGAGGCAAGCACGTTACGATCGATGGTGCCTTCACTGACAACCTCTTGCCCGAAAGATTCTTCAATCAGCTTGATGACATCATGACGTCTGAGTAATTTTTTAGATTCCTCATCGGCCTTGTATACAGGAATACCAAGCGATGAAAACACATCCGCCACTGTGGATTTCCCGCTTCCGATATTCCCGGTAAGCCCGACTCTGATCATGGTGCTATCTGGTATTTTGAGGCTTCAGGCTGTCGGTTTTGGATATAATGGCCGGAGCAGGCATTGAAGCAATACGCTGGACCTTTTGCGGAATTACCTTTTCCAGCTCAAAGAACAAGGTATCGGGATAAACAGTGAATATTTCCGAAGGGAAATTCAACCTTGCCGTCAGTTCACGACCTGTTTCGTAGGTTGGAAGATAACCGCTGATTTCTCCGTTCACCTGATGGATCTTCATTTTCCGGAGACTGACATTATAATTCAGGTTCCGGGGACGGATGAATTCTTCAGAAAAGAAATCAAAACCCTGCAACCTGATGCTGAGGGTTAACACGCTGTCGGAAAAGCCGGTCAGGCGAAGATTTGACGGTACCTGGTTGAAATGTATCCTGTAATTGATAGTATAAAAATAATCCCTTGATAATCTGACCAGTGACCATATAAAGATGGAAATGAGCAGGCAGACAATGAAAACATACAGCTGGCTTCTGAATTTATCGCCTCTGTTTTTACCTGCTTTACCAATCAGATCAATGAATCCGTTTTTCAATCAAAGAGATTATTTATTCTCGATGGTCTGGCTGTTATCAATGGCAATTGCAGATTTTTCAACCCGTAATTTGATATTGTTATCCACTTCAACCGAAACGGTTGTATCCTGGATCTCAACTATCCTGCCATGAATTCCTCCGATAGTGACAACTTTCTGGCCTTTTTCCAATGTCTCGCGGAACTTTTTCTGGTCTTTCGACCGTTTCATCTGGGGGCGGATGAAAAAGAAATAAAATACAACAATGATAAGCAGAAGGGGTAAAAATGACCACCAGCCGTTCTGCTGGCCTCCCTGTGCCTGGGGTGCCATTAATAGGATGTTAAGAATACTCATGTTTCAATTTGAATTAAAGGTGAAATGGTTTATTTATCTGAATTCGGGCTTACAACCTGGGCTTTGATCCTCAGAAGAGTGGTGTTCGGTTGAGTGTTGGCGACAACCAGGACGTTTTTGGCCTGGAATCCGTGTTTGCCCGAGCTGTTATACGATACTTTAATAACTCCTTTGCTTCCCGGGTGTATCGGGGTCTTTGGAAAACTGGGGACTGTACATCCGCAGGAAGTACTTACATCCACAATGATGAGATCAGATTTCCCTGAATTTGTGAATTGAAATTCATAAGAAACCGTTTCCCCGTCGATAAGTTTTCCGAAGTCATGTTCGGTCTCTTCAAATTTCAGGGCCGGCAATTGCCCGGAATTATTTACCCCGCCTGCGGTATTGGGGTTTTTTACAAGATCAGTGGAGATTTTTTCATTTTTGTCTCCCCTGGAGTTGCACGCAGAAAGGCTGCCAATGACAAAAGCAAGTAAAAGCAGATGGAAGAACTTTATTCTCATGTTAAGAAAGATTTGCTGTTACCCGGTATTTTTTTCAATGGTTTTCTGAAGGACCGGGCGCCTCGTGATTTTATATTTTTTTGCAAAATTAGTAAATTTTTTGCGGATTATGTAATTTTACAGACCTTCACTACACAAGAGCATTGAGAATCTATCTCATAGGTTACATGGGGTCAGGAAAAAGCGGCCTTGGTAAAAAATTAGCCGGGATGCTTGGTTTTGATTTTGCTGATCTCGACGAGATGTTCGAAGAAAGATACCGGATCTCGGTCTTTGATTTCTTTGAAAAGTACGGTGAGGAGTATTTCAGGAAAATGGAGAGGGACCTCCTTCTTGAAACCACTGAAATGGTGAATACTGTCATTTCGACCGGGGGCGGGACTCCCTGCTTTCAGGATAATATGGAAGTCATCAGGAAATCAGGCTCTTCGGTTTACCTTAAGTACAGCGCGGCAGAGCTGACCGAAAGACTTAAACATATTAAAAGGCAGCGACCTTTGCTCAGGGACATTGACCCTGCCGGCTTGGGCGATTGGATTTCCGGTCACCTGGAGGAACGGGAAAAATTCTACCTGCAGGCCGATTATATATTTTATCCTCCGGGAGATGACTTCAGTGTCCTTATAATGAAGATAAACTGAGAAGGGCTATGTTCTCAACGTGCTGGGTGTGCGGGAACATATCGATAGGCTGTGATTCCACGAAATTATAAGCTTCCGACAGAAGCTGGATGTCTCTTGCCTGGGTGGCGGGGTTGCAGCTGACATAGATGATTTTTCGGGGAAGGAGTTTCAGAAGAGTCTGAATAACTTTTTCATGCATTCCTGAACGTGGAGGATCGGTGATGATGGCATCAGGATGCCCATGAGCGCTGATGAAATCATCAGTTAAAACTTTTTCAGCTTCTCCTGTAACAAACTGAATATTCTTATTCCCATTGTTACGGGCATTCATTTCTGCGTCTGCAATAGCAGAAGGCACGGATTCTATCCCGATGACCTGCCTCACATAGGGCGCAATATAATTGGCAATGGTTCCTGTACCTGTATAAAGATCATACACCATTTGATGCTGGCCGGGATCAAGATATGAAGCAGCCTGGCGGAAAAGCCTTGAGGCCTGCCCGGGATTTGTCTGGAAAAAGGAGACAGGGCCGATCCGGTATTTCAGAGGGTTGAACCCTTCACGAAATGGCGGGATGACCTCCGAAAGATATTCGGAACCATAATAGAGTTCCAGTTTCAGATCAGAGATAATATCATTCTTCTTGTCATTGATGACATAATAAACAGACGTGACCGATGGAAAACTGCGCCTGATATGATCAAGAAGGGAAATAACTCTATCCTGGTCGTTTTGGCCGAAAACCATGACCAGCATGAGCTCGTCGTCTCCTGCATTTCGCAATATCATATTCCTGAGAAAACCACTGTGGACCCTGGCATTGTAAAAGGACAGCCCTTTTTCGATGGAATATCTTCTGATCTCCAGCCGGATTTCATTTACGGGTTCCTTCATCAGGTAGCAAAAGTCGATATCCAGCACTTTATCCCAGCGTTTCGGAATATGAAAACCCAGGGCAGGTGAATTATCTGCCAAAATACCTGATTCCCCGCTGACAGAATGGTCCCGGTCCGGGAATCCGGTTCCATGACCGGCAGGTTTATCCAATGGGTTGACATGCCACTTCAGCTCTGAAAATGTAAATTCCAGTTTATTACGGTATGCACGCGTAAGATGTGAGGCCAGGATTGGCCTGACCAGGGGTGAAGGGATCTTTCCTATCCTCCGGAGGTTGTCCTCGACCTGTTTTTGCTTGAAAACCAACTGGCTCTCATAGCTCATATGCTGCCACTTGCAACCTCCGCAAACACCGAAATGGGAACAGAATGACTCAGCCCTGTATTCTGAAAATTCATGAAATCTCACGACACGGCCTTCTGCGAATGACTTCTTTTTCCTGGTAACTTCGATATCAGCCAAATCTCCCGGTACGGCGAAAGGAACAAACACAACCATGTCGCCATACCGGGCAACAGCATTCCCCTCCGAACCAGCATCAATGATCCTGACTTTCTCAATTATTCTCATTCCGCTGTTTATAATGCCTTGAATCACCCCACTCTCCATAACCTATCTCATCTCCGGTTTTCCGGATTTGCTCCTCCAGTGTACTGACGGTCACATCAGGCTGGTCCTTTACATTGGGCTTGTTATTATACAGGAGATAATTCTCCCGGTATCTGATTGGTGTCAGGTTTGGCATGATCACATTGGCTCCCGCGTAAATCGCTTTCTCCCTCCCTTTAGGATCAAGGGTTTGCATGGCAGTTGTTGCAGCAATATTGATGTCAGGCATCATAAGCCTTAAAATTGCCACCATTTTCATTGAAAGGTCAACCCGTTCAGTTGCAGAAGGTATATGCTGACGGTATGCATATAATGGTGTGTCTTCATGCTCTATGTATGGTCCCATTCCAACCATATCGATGTCGAAATCCCTGAAAAAGCACAGGTCATCGGCAAGATCGGAAATGCTTTGAAAGGGGAGCCCTATCATCACTCCCGTCCCGACCTGGTAGCCCGTTCGTCTTAAAAGATCCAGTGCTTCCAGGCGTGACTGATAGGTGTGGTGCCTGTCGTCCGGGTGCAACCTTTTATAAAGAGCGGGGTTTGACACCTCGATGCGTAGCAGGTAACGCTGGGCACCGGCATCAAACCATCGTTTATATGTTTCTTTGCTTTGTTCACCCAGCGAAAGTGTAATATGCAGTTTTCCCCCGGTTTCCGTATGAATTTTTTTCAGAAGATTTTCGATCGTGTAAGCGAACCGTTCACTGCTTTGTTCTCCGGATTGTATGACAATGGAAGCGAAGTTCCTGTCCATCGCATATCGTGCGGCCTCAAGAACTTCACCGTCGCTGAGAGTGTAACGTTGGTAGTGCTTATTATCCTTTCTTATCCCGCAATAAAAACAGTTTTTGGAACAATAATTTGAGTATTCAATCAATCCCCTGAAAAAGACTTTATTGCCCACCCCGGCAGTTTTTACTTCATGTGCGCGGGCAAATAAACGTTTTGAACCTGGGTCGTCAAGCGAAAGCAGGTATCCAATCTCCTGTTTCCCAAATCCGGGATTTTTTAACATATTATCAACATCAGGAAGCATCGGCATGAAATAACAATTATTTTAGCATTCCATACATCTTTTATTATCTTTGTAGGCCTGTGGCAATCCCTGAATTAAATCATGGATGTCGGAAAGCCTGATGGAAAAGGAATTGGAATGCAAAGGTACGTTTTATTTGGTTTTTAACCCCGCTTCGAAACACCACCTTTTATGGAAGATGCAATAAGGACAGTCCTGGTTGATGATGACAGAACAAGCCTTTTAACGCTGAAGTCTCTGCTGGAAAAGAATTTTCCGCAGGTCAGGATCGTTGGTACAGCGATGACTGTCAAAGACGCCATCGCCCTTATTGATGAAGCCAAACCACAGATGGTATTTCTGGATGTCAATCTTCCCGACGGGGAAGGGTTTGATGTTATGGGAAACGTTTCCTTCCGCAACTTCCAGGTCATTTTTGTAACAGCCTATGATAAATATGCTGTTCGTGCATTTGAGTTCTCTGCACTTCATTATATTGTCAAGCCGGCCACGGTAGATGGGCTGAAGACCGCCTTTGACAGGTATAAGGATGTCAAGGAGGAAGACATTGAAGGCCGGCTCTCCGTTCTTAAAGAAAGCCTGAAAGGGGCACAGGAAAAAATCATCATCCCTTCCTCGGTTGGCCTGAATATCGTCAAGCTCGGGGATGTTGTCAGGCTTGAAGCCGATGATGTGTACACCACTTTTTACCTGGCCAGCGGACAAAAATTCGTCGCATCAAGATCCCTGAATAATTACGAAAAGATACTTGAGGATCTTCCTTTTTCAAGGGTTCACAGCAAACACCTCATCAATCTGGTATATGTCAAGAGGTATATGAAAGGCAAAGGCGGCTCGGTGATCATGGAAGATAATACCGAAGTTGAAGTTTCTGTCAGGAAGAAGGCCGATTTCCTGGAGAAACTGAAAGCGTTTGCTCGATTTGTTTAAACACTCCTTCCGAACTTCCGTACTGCTTTTTCATTGGGTGACAAATGGACGCCCGCCGGATTTTTCACTGGGCTTTTCAGACATTAAAACGGATATGGATAATATCTCCGTCTTCCACGGTATAGTTCTTTCCTTCGATCAGAAGCTTCCCTTTTTCCCTGCAGGCATGTTCCGACCCCAACTCGATGAAATCCCTGAACTTCATAACTTCCGCCCGGATAAATCCCCTTTCCAGGTCGCTGTGTATCACTCCTGCAGCCTGAGGGGCATTCATGCCATTCCTGATAGTCCAGGCCCTCACTTCCTTCGGACCTGCAGTAAAAAAAGTCTGAAGGTCAAGCAACTGGTAAGCTGCCCTTACCAGCCTGTTAATGCCCGGCTCGGTCAATCCGGCATCTGAAAGGAAAACCTGGCGGTCTTCTTCCTGCTCAAGTTCAGCGATTTCAGCTTCCAGTTTCCCGGCTATCATGATTACCTCCGCGCCCTCGGTTTTCACAGCTTCAGTGAATCTCTGCGAGTAAGCATTACCTGTAATTGCGGAGCGGTCATCAACATTACATACATATAATACCGGTTTTTCACTCAGCAGGAAAAGATCGGATACGAACTTCTTTTCTTCTTCATATACCGGTGCTGTACGGGCCGGCTGAAAGGATTCGAGATGGTTTTTATACGCCTGCAATATATCAACACATTTTTTTGCATCCTTATCGCCACCCCTGGCGACTTTATCCATCCTCTGCATCTTTTTCTCGACGGATTCCAGGTCGCGGATCTGCAGTTCGAGGTCCACGATCTCTTTATCTCTCACCGGGTCTACTGACCCTTCAATATGGGGCAGGTTGGGGGCATCAAAACACCGCAGCACATGGATCAGGGCATCCACACCGCGGATATCTGAAAGGAACCTGTTCCCCTCCGTATGGCTTCCGCCTTTTGACAAACCGGGGATGTCAACCATCTCAATGGTAGTAGGGACGATTTTAGCCGAATGAATGAACTTGTCAATCATCTGCAGCCGGGGATCCGGCACATTCATTGTCCCAAGGTTTGATTTCGTAGCGGTAAAAGCGGCTTTGTGAACCTCAGCACGGTTTGTGGAGATGCAATTGAATAAGGAAGTTTTTCCAGACCCCGATAACCCGATGATTCCGCATCTTAATGGCATATGATATATGATTTTTAAACTGTGGCAATAACATTTTTCATAAATCCAGGAAAAAAAGTGCTGCTACGAAGCACAATGATCCGGCTTGCGAAAATACATTATCCCGGGGCAAGATTCAAGATGTATTTTCAGCCCGGCTAAACCTTTGGCAATTAAAATATTTCTTTTTACCTTTGCACCCCATTTTCCCCAGGGTGAGATGACTTGGCGTTCTTTATCCGAAATCCCTGAAGAATCAACAAATGTCAAACCCGGAAGGCTGATCATCGCCTCCACTTAGCAAAAATTATACATGACTCCTGAAGAAACCAATGTCAACCTGGAGCAAAACGTTAATGTTGAACCAGAAAACACGGGAGCTGAAGTGCCCCAGCCTGAAGTTGTAACCGAACCGGCTGTTGCCGAAGCACCCGAAAAGAAAGAAAGAAAGAAGAAAGTGATCCCGGCTGAACCACCCAGTGAATTTGACTGGGATTCAATCGGAAAGAAACATGAGATATACTCCTCCGAAGAGCATAAGCGGCTTGAGGAAGTATATGACCAGACACTTAAGGCAATCCAGGATCATGAACTGATCGAAGGTACCGTGGTCAGCATGACAAACCGTGAAATCGTTGTCAACATAGGATTCAAATCCGACGGCGTGCTCATGGCCAATGAATTCAGATATAATCCCGATCTGAAAATAGGAGATAAAGTTGAAGTCTATATCGAGAACCAGGAAGACACTACAGGCCAGCTCCTTCTGTCACATAAGAAAGCCCGTATCCTGAAGTCCTGGGAAAGGATAAATGCAGCCCATGATAACCAGGAAATTATCAAGGGTTATGTGAAGTCCCGCACCAAGGGAGGTCTTATTGTCGACATTTTTGGTATTGAAGCATTCCTCCCGGGCTCACAGATCGATGTGAAACCCATACGCGATTATGATATCTTTGTCGACAAGGTGATGGAATTCAAAGTTGTCAAGATCAACCACGAGTATAAAAACGTAGTTGTTTCACATAAAGCCCTTATCGAGGATGAACTGGAAGCCCAGAAAGCAGAAATCATAAAGAAGCTCGAAAAAGGGCAGATCCTCGAAGGAACTGTTAAAAACATCACTTCCTACGGTGTGTTTATTGACCTTGGTGGCGTCGACGGATTGATTCATATTACGGACCTCAGTTGGGGACGTATCAATCATCCCGAAGAAATTGTTAAACTGGATCAGAAGATCAAGGTCGTTATCCTTGACTTTGACGACAATAAAAAGCGGATTGCCCTTGGCCTGAAGCAGCTGACACCTCATCCGTGGGATTCTCTCAGCAAAGATCTTAAAGTTGGTGACAAGGTCAAAGGCCGCGTTGTGGTTATCGCCGATTACGGTGCATTTGTTGAAATTGCTCCGGGGGTGGAGAGCCTCATCCACGTTTCTGAAATGTCATGGTCACAGCACCTTCGCACAGCCCATGACTTCCTGAAAGTCGGGCAGGAAGTTGAAGCCATTATCCTTACTCTTGACAGGGAAGAACGCAAGATGTCAATGGGCATCAAGCAGCTCATCCCCGATCCATGGAACAACATCAAGGAAAAGTATCCTCTTAAATCAAAGCACTCTGCAATTGTGCGCAATTTCACCAATTTCGGCATCTTTGTCGAACTGGAAGAAGGCGTCGACGGACTTATTCACATTTCTGACCTGAGCTGGTCTAAAAAGATCAAGCATCCCGCTGAATTTACCAAGATTGGTGAGAAGATCGACGTGATGGTGCTTGATGTTGACGTGGAAAACCGCAGGCTGAGCCTCGGCCACAAGCAGCTTGAAGAGAACCCATGGGATGTCTTTGAAACCGTGTTCTCGGTTGGATCTGTTCATAAGGGAACTATTGTCAGTCTGAACGACAAGGGTGGGATCATCGCGCTGCCATACGGAGTTGAAGGCTTTGCACCGATCAGGCATCTGCACAAGGAAGACAATTCCCTGGCAAAGGACGAAGAAACGCTTGATTTCAAAGTGATAGAGTTTTCCAAGGATAACAAAAAGATCATTCTTTCCCATACGAAGATCCACCAGGATGCTGCATATGCAGAAAAAAACAAGGATGTCAAAGTCACCCAGAAGAAGGAAAAGGATACCAAGAAAGCCGTTAAAAAGCTGAAAGACAACCTTGAGAAAACCACATTGGGCGATATTGATGCACTTGCAAACCTGAGGGCAGATATGGTAAAGGCTGAGGAAAAATCACGTATTCCCAAAGCCTCACCCCAGGCAGAAATCGATTTTGAAAAGCCAGCCGATGAAGAACCTGCAGAGCCCCAAGCCGAGCAGGCCATATGACGTTTTCACTTACAGTTCTCGGAAGTAATTCAGCCATTCCGACTTTACACCGTAATCCAAGCGCTCATTTGCTTAATGCAAATGAGCGCTTGTTCTTGATTGACTGTGCTGAAGGGACCCAGCTCCAGCTCCGCCGGTTCCGGATCCACTTTCAGAGGATCAAACATATTTTTATCAGCCATCTTCACGGAGACCATTTTTACGGTCTGATGGGCTTTCTTACTAGCCTGCACTTGCTGGGAAGGCATGAGGAAATACATCTTTATGCAAATCCCGAACTGCAGCAGATCATCGACCTTCAGCTCGCCGCCTCAAGGACGCAGCTTGTTTTTCCACTGATTTTTCACCCTTTGTTTTCATCAGACAAAGAGCTGATCATGGAAGATGAAAAAATCCAGGTGTTCAGCTTTCCTCTCCTGCATTCGGTTCCAACCTGCGGGTTCCTTTTCAGGGAGCGTAAGGCCGCGAGGAACCTCCGGTCGCCGAGATCTTATGCTTATTGCTCCGACACGGCATACTCCGAGGCAATCCTTCCTTTCATCAATGGAACCAGCCTTCTTTATCATGAAGCAACTTTCCTTCATGAAATGGCTGCAACAGCCAGGGAGAAATTTCATTCCACAGCTTTAGAAGCTGCTTCCATCGCAGCGAAGGCAGGTGTTAAAAAGCTGCTTATCGGCCATTTCTCGGCAAGGTACGATGACCTGAGCCCATTACTTGATGAAGCCCGGTCGGTCTTTCCTGAAACAATCCTTGCTGTCGAGGGGGACAAGGTCGACATAGCATGATTCGTCTATACTTTAGGCAGGCTCAATGCAGGATCGGAAGATAAAACAATGACAGAAGCTCTGAAGATGATGATATAATTTCTAATTTTGCACCCATAAATTTCACTTTATGAAAAAAATATTGCCTTTATTAATCCTTTGTTTTATGACAGCTGCTTTTGCGAAAGCACAAAATACAAAATCCACCGACCAGGCTGCCTCCCTGGCGGGGAACCCTTTCATTTCTGAATGGAATACTCCCTTCCAGGTACCCCCGTTTGATAAAATCAGGAATGAACATTTCCTTCCGGCATTTCAGGAAGGGATCAGGCAGCAAAGGTCTGAAATAGAAGCCATTGTCAAAAATCCGAAACCGCCAACATTCCAGAATACCTGCCAGGCCCTGGACCAAAGCGGAAAACTTCTTGAAAAGGTCAGCTCCGTTTTCTACGGGCTGAATTCGGCAAATACCAACGCTGAATTGCAGGAAATTGCAAAACAGGTGTCACCCCTTGTCACCCAGCAATCCGACGATATCAGTATGAACGCTAAGCTGTTTGCCCGCCTTAAAACCATCTGGCAGCAACGTGACAAGCTGAACCTGGATCCACAGCAGATAAAACTGGTTGAAGAGCAGTACAAGGATTTTGTGCGGGGAGGCGCAAACCTTGATACAGTCAGGCAGGGAACCCTGCGCGCCCTGCATAAGCAAATCAACATGGACCAGCTTACCTTCGGGCAGAATCTCCTAGCAGAAACCAACTCTTATAAACTGGTTATAGGCAATGCAGAGGAGCTCTCGGGGCTTCCTGCCGGCCTGATCGCGGTTGCCGCAGAGACTGCAAATGCCGACACTGCCACTAAAGGCAAATGGGTTTTCACCCTCCAGAATCCCAGCGTCATTCCTTTTCTCCAATACAGCGACCGCAGGGACCTTCGGAAAAGAATTTTCACAGCCTACATCAGTCGCTGCAACAATGATAACGATAAAGACAATAAGCATGTGATCCAGGATCTGATCCAGTTGCGGTGGCTTAAAGCAAAAATAATGGGGTATCCTGATTACGCCGCCTTTGTACTCGACGACCGAATGGCAAAAAAGCCTGAAAATGTTTATGACCTGCTCAACCAGCTCTGGAAACCCGCTTTGGCAGCTGCTGAAAAAGACAGGGATGCTATGCAGGAAATGGTCAATAAAAGCCAGCAGAAATTCCAGCTTGAAGCCTGGGACTGGAGATACTATGAGGAAAAACGGATGAAGCAGGAATTTGATCTTAACGAAGAGATCCTGCGTCCGTATTTCAAACTGGACAATGTGGTACAGGGTATCTTTTATGTATGCCAACAACTGTACGGGATTACATTTACTGAAATAACGGATGCTCCGAAATACCAGCCCGATGTTGTGCTTTATGAATGCAAGGATGCCGATGGCAGCGAGCTTGGCGTTTTTTACATGGACTTCTATCCGCGTGCCGGAAAAAGGGGAGGTGCCTGGACAGGCAGCTACCGGTCACAGAGTTACAAGGACGGGAAACGGGTTCCGCCCGTTATGACGATTGTGACAAACTTCACGAAGCCTGCTTCCGATAAACCTTCATTGCTTACTTCGGATGAAGTCAGAACCCTTTTCCACGAATTTGGCCATAACCTTCATGGGCTTTTCAAAAATGTTAAATATAAAGGGATTTCCGACGTCCCGAGGGATTTCGTCGAACTCCCTTCACAGATCATGGAGAATTGGGCATTCGAGCCTGAAGTGTTGAAAGTTTATGCAAAGCATTACAAAACCGGTGAAATTATTCCCCAGGAGCTTGTCGATAAAATTACGAACAGCCGGAAATTCGGGCAGGGATTTAAAACGACGGAATACCTTGCCGCTTCATTCCTCGATATGGATTATCATATTACAAGTGAAAAGACCCAGGTGGATGTCATTCAGTTCGAGGATAATGTCATGAAACAGCTGGGACTGATCCCGCAGATTGAGCCGCGCTACCGTTCGACCTATTTTCAGCATTCCATGACCGGAGGCTATACTGCAGGCTATTACAGCTATATCTGGGCTGAAGTACTTGATGCCGACGCATTCCAGGCCTTCAAGGAGACGGGAAATATTTTTGATAAGTCTACCGCCACCAGGTTCAGGAAAGATATCCTTGAAAAAGGCGGTTCGGAGGATGCAATGACAATGTTTGTCAATTTCAGGGGAAGGAAACCTTCTATCAATGCCTTGCTTGAAAACAGGGGATTGAAATAAGAAGTTATCATACCCCCTGTGCTTTCCGGTGCAATGCTTCGTAAAGTATTTCTGCCGGATGATAGGCTTTACGCCCTGTGCCATCCATGATCTGCTGCCGGCAGCTGGTGCCCGGTGCTGCAATAATGACCTTTTCAGGGGTTTTCCTGACCTCCGGGAAAAGGACCAGTTCGCCAACTTTCATGGAAACCTGGTAATGTTCTTTTTCATAGCCAAAGGCCCCTGCCATGCCGCAGCATCCCGATCGGATCTCATCCACAGCATAATTTTCAGGAATAGAGAGCATTTTACGTGTGTTTTCAACCGAACCAAGAGCTTTCTGATGGCAATGCCCGTGCAGCCTGATCGTTTGAAGTTCAGTCGTAAAGCTTTCACGTTTGATGTTCCCGGAATTAAATTCACGCACTATGAACTCATCAAACATAAGACAGGAAGCTGAAAGCCTGAGAGCCTGGTCCCTCAGGCCTGATCCTGCCAGATCCGGGTATTCATCCCTGAATCCCAGGATTGCCGAAGGTTCTATCCCGACAAGGGGCGCTTCAGGGGATACCAGGTCTTTGAAAGTATTCACATTGCAGATTGCTATTTCCCTGGCTTTCCTCAGCAAGCCCTTCGATAAGAAAGTCCTTCCGCTGACCTTATGGCCTGTAACGGAGATCTCATAACCCAGACGGCTGAGCAGCAATACTGATTTGATGCCAATGCTAACATCATTGTAGTCAGAGAATTCATCTACGAAAAGGAAAAGCCTGCCTTTTTTTTCCTTTATCCCTGAATTCAAAAGATCCAGGTTTGCCCTGAGCCAGCTTCTGAGAGTGAAGTTGTTCAACAGGGGAATATTCCTCTTTGGGGCAAATCCAAGTATTTTCTTTGTTAATCCTGAAGAAAAGGAATTTCGCTGGAAAAAATTGAAGATCGCGGGCGCCATGCTTCCGAGCCGGTTGATGCTGCTGATGTATGCAATAAGGTATGATCGGGAAGGAATCCCGTTCGTGTCATAATAATGCTGAAGGAATTCCCCCTTCAGCTTTGCCATATCGACATTTGAAGGGCACTCGCTTTTGCAGGCCTTACAGCTCAGGCAGAGGTCCATGACCTCGTAGATTTCGACATGGTCAAAAGGATTCTTCTTGACGGAGTTTGTCAGGAATTCACGCAAAAGATTAGCCCTGGCCCTGGTCGTTGTATTTTCATCTCCCAGTGCCATGTATGAAGGGCACATCCATCTGCCGGTGGACACCGTATTCCGGCAATCGGCCGATCCATTGCATTGTTCAGCAGCCCTGAGAATACCATGGTTCACCGAAAAATCAAAATATGTACTGATTTCCTTTGCCGGTGCTCCCGCGTTATACCTGAGACTGGAATTCATCCGGGGAGTGTCAACGATCTTGTTCGGGTTGAATATATTCCTGGGATCCCAGCATTTTTTTATTTCCTTCAGGAGATTATAATTCCGTTCTCCTATCATTAATGGTATAAATTCCCCCCTCAGTCTGCCGTCGCCATGTTCCCCGCTCAGGGAGCCTTTGAATTTTTTAACGATCCCTGCGGTTTCCAGTGCCACGGTATGGAACAGTTCCACATCGGCAGGATCTTTCAGGTTCAGAACAGGCCTGAGGTGAAGCTCTCCTGACCCGACATGGGCATAATAAACGCAGCTGAGACCGTGTTTTGCCAGCATGGCATCAAATTCCGTTATATATTCGGGCAGCACTTCCGGGCTGACTGCCGTATCTTCTGTTACAGGAACAGGCTTGCGGTCCCCGGGGTAATTGGAAAGCACACCGAGCCCTGCTTTCCTGAGGTCCCATACACGTTTCAATTCAGGTGGAAAGACCAGGGGAAAGTGGTATCCAAGGCCGGCAGAACGCATCTCGGACTCCATGCAGGTGCAGAGACTGGTAATCTCTTCTTTGGTTTCACGGGCAAATTCTACGATCAGTATGGCTCCCGGGTCGCCTTCGATAAAAAATCTGTTCTGCCTTTGGGTAATATTGTTTTTGGTACAGTCCATAATAGCCTTATCCATCAACTCAACCGATCCCGGTTTGTATTTCAGGGCGATTAGGTTGGCTTTAAGGGCTTCAGGCACGTTTTTGCAATGCACGCACACAAGAGCTTTTTGTCCGGGAGGCAAGGGGACAAGATTCAGTTTGATTTCAGTAATGAAAACAAGCGTACCTTCCGACCCGGCAATCAGTTTGCAGAAATTGAACGGTTCCGCTTCAAGCAGGAGATCGACCGCGTAGCCCGTGTTTCTACGGTGAATTTCGGGAGCAGGGTATTCGCGCCTGATTTCATCACGGATGGCCTGGTTGGAAAGAATATCGCGCATCTGCCTGTAAATCCTGCTTTCCAGCGTATCCCCGGTACATTTTTCGTTAAATTCCATTAAACTCAGGTCCCTGAATTCAACTTCTGATCCATCGCTTAACAAACCTTTGACTGATATCAGGTGATCCCTCGTGCTTCCGTATAGAATGGAATGGGCTCCGCAGGAATTATTTCCAACCATTCCACCGATCATGCAACGGCTTGAAGTGGAAGTTTCAGGTCCGAAAAAAAGTCCCTTTTCCCCGGTTAGCTTATTCAGTTCATCCAGTATAACCCCTGGTTCGACACGCACCCAATGCTCTGCGGCATTGAACTCCAGGATGGAATTCAAATACCTGGAAACATCGGCAACCAGCCCGGGGCCGACTACCTGCCCTGCAAGTGATGTTCCTGCCGTTCGCGGGATAACAGGAATCCCACTGGTGCCGGCGAAACGGATCAGGTTGTACAAATCCTGCTTATGCCTGGGCCGGCAAACTGCAATCGGAATTTCCCGGTAGGCTGAAGCATCCGTGGCATACATCAGGCGCCACGCTTCATCCGTGAATATATCGCCTTCAAAATGCAGCTTCAGTTCGGCAAGATCGGAATGGATTTCAGTTATGGATTTCATTGCATCCCTTTGATCACATCAAAATATTTATTGCTGTTACGGATGAGTTCGAACTCCACCTGCCCGTTGATCCTGTTTTTATCTCTGAACCCCTTGTCAAATGCTGATTTAAGGTAAACTAATGTCTGGGCCGTGTCATTCTTTCTGGCCGACAGGATGGCCAGGCAGTAATCAGGTTCCGGGTTACCTGGTTCAGTGGCACGGTAAACCATGAGCACCCGTTCAGCATCCTCTCTTTTTTCCTGTTTCAGCAATGCCTGCGAATTAGAGTAACATACCAACCCCAGGAAAGCCAGTAAACGGTGATACATCAGTGTATCCTCCGGGCTTAGCCCTGGATTTCTGGTATCCCTGTATTTTTTAATCCTGTTTTGCCACCAATTTAAATCCTTGCTGAACAAGGCTTCCATAAGCATTTGCTGTTCTTTTTGCTCTTTCGTTATGACATCGGTGAATTTATTCATGGATGCCTGGTATTCCTTGGAAGACTCAAGCGCTGCAAGCTGGGAATTCAGGGTGCCGGTTTCTGCAAGCCCGCCCAGGCAACTTATCCTGTACATCAGGTTCTGCCTTGCATCCATAAGATTTTTCGATTTGACCAGGGAATCATATTCTGCCTGGCTCTGGAGAGCGAATGCCCTAACCATGCTGTCATTGACATTAAGCCTTTTGTCTTTCATCGAGTTGAAAATATGCCAGTGCAGGGCTTTTTCTATTTCGATTCCCGATGGCCAGCCATGAATGCCGTTAAAAGTGAGGACGAAATTCCTGAAATCCATTTGATCCAGGGTTTTATTCAGGGTCAGCATCTCACCCAGGTTGAAATCACCTTTTCCCACTATCCCGAAATAGTCAAATTTATACCTTGGGGGCTGTACCGCGGAAGGAAAACCTGCTCCGCAACCTATGACCCCCTTCACTTTCCCGTATAACATGGCAGTCATGGTTGCGACCCTTGAACCTCCTGAAAACCCCATGACATATATCCTTGAAGTATCCACCGGAAGGCGTTCCGAAACTTCTTCGAATAAAATCCTGATAATATATTCTGATTCCTCCTCCGACTGCATGTTCTTTGAATTGTTGGAACCTGCCAGGATAAAACCGTACTTTTCAGCAATCCCTGAAAAATTTTTAACAGGGAGCAGCCCCTGTCCGTGAGGATCAAATGCAATGATGACCGGGAATTTTTTATCGGAAGATGAATGGGTTATACGGTTCCCGGCATTTTTCGGAAGATACAAGGCATACGTGATCATATGGTCACGGTAACAGGCTATATGTTCATGAATCTTCCCGGCAGGGGGGACAAGAATGTCGCCTGCTTTTTTTGTACTTCCATTCGAACAGCCGAGGGACGAAAGGAAAAAACAGGAAATGACAAGGTGTTTGCAGTTCATCGCAGTGCTCATTATTCGGGTTGTTTTTTATAAAAGTCGGTTGACTGGAATATCTTGTCTGCTGATTTGGCGATGAAGCCGCTGTAAAGCTTTCCGTCTTTATCGGGATACCTTCTGGCAAATTCATAGTAGCATCCCGGAACCTCAAAAACCCTTTCCAGGAAGGAAGTCCTGATGATTTCTGCCTTTGTGCTTGATTGTTCAAGCAATTCAACCGCGCTGCCCTGTATCTCTCCCCCGGTATCGTTCATTAAAAAGCCCCTGGTTTTCAGAAAGTCATTAACCTTTTGAAGACTGCCAAATTTTCTCAGATGGTTCACGCTGACTGTAAAATGATTTGCACGGAACCCGTTGACATACAGCCATGCCGCATACTCCGATTCTGTTCTCAATTGCTCAAAGATGCGATAGGAAGGAATCCCTGCCGGGTTTCCGGAAAAAATCAGTTCAGGGGATTTCAGGATTTCCTGCGGAATAGCATTGATCCATTTGAGGACTGTTTCCTGAAGGAATGGACTGAATTCAGAGACGAG